>VFQQ010000126.1_pt1 | contig 198064 bp, 182 predicted proteins | sample 3512341 | NCBI WGS metagenome assembly VFQQ01 (sample SAMN10412373, study PRJNA504923) | tailings metagenome | isolation source: Relicate 2 Philex TSF1 revegetated site | place: Philippines: Tuba, Benguet | collected 2017-08-29 | reverse complement strand
AACGTGACGGTGGTGGACTCACCGGCAGCCAACAGCGTGTCAACGGCGGTGATGGACAGCGTCGGAGCGGCCGTGTCCGCCGTCAGGGCCAGCGAGGCACCGCTGCCGCTGTTGCCGGCGATATCGGTATACGCACCTGTTGCAACAGACACCGAGGGAGCGTCAACACCGCTCTGGGTGAAGGTTGCGGTCCAGGTGGTCGGGCCAGTCTGGGTCAGACCAGAAATCGAACCGCCGGCCACGGTGATGTCCGAAGCCTCAAAGCCGGCCACTTCCTCGCTGAAGGTGAACGTGACGGTGGTGGACTCACCGGCAGCCAACAGCGTGTCAACGGCGGTGATGGTGAGCGTCGGAGCGGCAGTGTCGGCCGTCAGGGCCAGCGAGGCACCGCTGCCGGCATTGCCGGCAACGTCGGTGTAGCTGCCAGCGCCAACGGAAATGCTCGGCGCATCGCTGCCCGATTGCGTGAAGGTGGCCGTCCAGGTGGAAGGCCCAGTCTGGGCCAATCCGCTCAGTGTGCCGCCGGCCACGGCGATATCGGAAGCGTCGAAACCGCTGACGGCTTCCGAGAAGGTGAACGTGACGGTGGTGGACTCACCAGCAGCCAGCAGGGTGTCCGCTGCAGTGATGGTGAGCGTCGGAGCGGCGGTGTCGGCCGTCATGGCGAGCGAGGCACCGCTGCCGCTGTTGCCGGCGATATCGGTATACGCACCTGTTGCAACAGACACCGAGGGAGCGTCAACACCGCTCTGGGTGAAGGTGGCCGTCCAGGTGCTGGGACCGGTCTGGGTGAACCCCGAGAGGCTGCCACCCGTGACCACGATGTCCGAGACGTCGAAGCCTTGGATCTGTTCGCTGAATGCGAAGGTCACCGTTGTCGACTGACCTGCAGCCAGCAAAGTATCGGCCGCGGCGATGGCCAGTGCGGGCGTCTCCCAGTCAGCGCTCATGGCCAGACGCGCGCCGGTACCGGCGTTGCCCGCCATGTCGGCATAGGTTCCCGCGCCGATGGTGATGGACGGCTGATCGGTGCCGGCCTGCGTGAAGACGGCCGTCCAGGTGCTCGGCCCCGTCTGGGTGAATCCGCTCAAGCTGCCGCCGGTGACCGTGACGGCGCTGTGGTCGAAACCGGCGATGGGTTCCGTGAATTCGAAGGTGACGGTGGTGGATTCCCCCGCGGAGAGCAAGGGGGTGGTCGGGGTGATGCTCACCTGGGGCGGCACCAGATCCGCAGGTGTGCCGGGGCCGGTGGGAGCCGTGCTGAGCTCCACAGGTTCGGGCGTGTCGACTCGTTCCGAGGTGAGGGTACCCAACACCGAAGAAGGGGGAGCCAGCTCACGCGTTCCGACGCTCTCCGTAATGCGCTCCACACGCAGGCCCGGTGTCATGCCTTCGCCGCTCCCGTCGGCCGTGAAGCCGGCAGCCGGCGCGTCCTGGTTGTTCGAGGCGCCGGGCTCGAGCGAGGCGATGACCCGATCGATGTCCTCCGACGCCGCCGAGGGGGCTGCCTTGGTACCGCTGACTGGCACCAGCGCGGCCGCCGTCAAGGCCTCACCCTCGCGCGGGACGTAGACAGCGCCAGCTTCGTCGCTCATCTCAAGCCGTGCGCCATCCGCCAGCACGATCACATCACCTTCCCGGATGACGTCACCGATGCGCAGCGGCCGCATCTGCCCGTTCGGCTCCCGAACGAACGCTTGGCCGATCAGGGTGGAAACGGTGCCGATGACCGGAGCGAGGGAAGTGGCCATGTGAAGTCCTTGTTGGTGCGACGGGTGACGAAACCCATGGCCCCAGCATAGTCAAATTGCTTTCACAAATTGACACAGACTACCCCATCGATTTGTGACCTTGCGCACGAAAACCCGCTCTGTTTCCGGTTCTGTGCCGGTTCTCCCGCGCCTTGGGAGGGCGCGTGAAATGCCTCAAAGCGTGCGCCGATGCAAAAGTGGCCGAAACAGCCCCTCTTTCGTGAGTTGGATCACACGAATGGGCTTGGTTTTGCGCTTCTGTGCCGAATAGGGCTCACGTGCCCGGCACGTTTCAGCGCTCGGAGAGGGCGATCGACTTTGCGCGCAGGATGGGCTTGAGCAGGTAGCTCAGGACCGTCTTGTTGCCGGTGAGGATGTCCACTTCGGCTGTCATGCCCGGCAGGATGGGAAGCTGTTCGCTGAAGGCCGGACGGTCGGTGCGCACACGGATGACGTAGTAGGCATTGCCGCGCTCGTCGACGACGGTATCCGGGCTGATGTTCTCGACCTTGCCGCTCAGGCCCCCATAGACTGCAAAGTCATAGGCGGTGAACTTCACGACCGCCTCCTGTCCGGGCCGGATGAAGGCGATGTCCTTGGGCAGGATGCGCGCTTCCAGCAGCAGGGCGTCGTCCAGCGGCACGATCTCCACGATGTCGCGCCCGGGCTGGATCACGCCGCCCACGGTGTTGGCCAGCAGGCGCTGCACGGTGCCACGCACGGGGGAACGCACCGATGTCTTGTCGACCCGGTCGGCGAGGGCGACTGTGCTTTCGTTCAAGGCCGCCAGCGTGCCAAGAAGCTCGGACAGCTCTCTGCGGGCCTCGTTGCGAAAGCCAATCTCGGTCTCCTGGATCTTGCGCTGCGCCTCGCCGATGGCGGCCTGCACGCGGGCGATCTGCGCGCCGGCCTGCTCGGTTTCGCCGCGGAAACGGGCCACGTCGCGTTCCAGCCGGAGCACGTCCACCTCGGACACGGCGCCGGAGGCCAGCAAGGGACGGGTCTTGTTGAGTTCCTGCTGCGCCAGGTCCAGCCCCTGCTGGGCGGAACTGCGGCGGGCGCGCATCTCGGCTAACTCCTGCTGGCGCTGCAGCAGCTGTTGCTCGTTGATGGACAACAGGTTGCGCAACTCGGCCTGACGCGATTCGAGCAGCCGGCGTTCTTCCTCGACGATGCGCGCTTCCTCGGCATTGCCGGCGGTGGGGCGCGGCGGTGCGAAGGGGGTTCCCTCGGCCAGCGAGCGCAGCCGTGCCTCGCGCGCACGCAAGGCGAAGGCCTGTGCGCGGCTTTCGTTCACGCCCGACACTGCCCGCGTCTCGTCGATGCGCAGGAGCAGCTCGCCGGGCTCCACCACCTGGCCTTCACGCACGAGGATCTCTGCGACGACGCCACCGTCGAGCGACTGCACCACCTGCAGCTGCCGTGAAGGGATCACGCGGCCTTCCCCGCGGGTGATCTCATCCACACGGGCCAGTGCTGCCCAGACCAGCAGCACGACCACGATCACCAGCGCCAGCCGGACGATGCGCTGGGCGCGGTGGGTGGCACGTTGGTTCATGACTTCCTCGGCCTCGAACTCGAAGCCGCGGAAGCTGCGCGCTGCTGCATCAGCCGGTGCAGAGCCGGCCTGGGCACGCCACCAGTTTGTCCAGCGCTTCATCAGCCGGCCCTCGCGATCTTGCCTGTGGACAGGGCTTCGAGAATGCGGTCGCGCGGGCCGTCGGCGACGATCTTGCCGGCATCCACCACGATCACCCGTGTGGCCAGCGACAGCAGCGAGGTGCGGTGCGTCACCAGCACCACGGTCTTGCCCTGGGCAAAGCGGCTGATCTGGGCGTTGATGTGTGCCTCGCTGGAGAAATCCATCGCGCTGGTGGGTTCGTCCAGCAGCAGCACGGGCGAATTGTGCAGCACGGCCCGGGCGATGCCCACGGCCTGGCGCTGCCCGCCCGAGAGCGATTCGCCGCGCTCACCCACCATCATGTCGAAGCCCATGGGGTGGCGATTGACGAACTCCAGCAGGCCGGCCACCTCGGCAGCCGCCAGCAGCGTGGAATCGTCCGCGTAGGGCAGGCCCAGGGTGATGTTCTCGCGCAGGCTGCCGTAGAAGAGCGTCACGTCCTGCGAGACACAGGCCACGTTGCGCCGGATGTCCGCCGGGTCGAGCTGTCGCACGTCGATGCCGTCGATGAGGACGGCGCCTTCGGTGGGGCGGTACAGGCCGAGGATCAGCTTCTCGATGGTCGACTTGCCCGAGCCCACCCGGCCGATCAGGGCCACGCGGTCGCCAGGTGCGACCTTGAAGCTCACGCCATCCAGGGCGTTGTCCTGCCGGTTCGGGTAGGCGAACTTGACGCCGCGAAACTCGATCTCGCCCTTGAACTCCTTGCGCTGCACGTAGTGCGCACCCGCCGGCCGCTCGACAGGTTGCTCCATGATCTTGTTCAGCGATTCCAGCGCCGTGCGCGCCCCCTGGTACTGCATCAGCAGCCCGACGATCTGCCCGGCCGGGCCCAGCGCACGCGAGGCTAGCATGGTGCAGGCGATGAGGCCGCCCATCGTGAGTTCACGTTCGCCGATGAGATACACGCCGATCAGGATGAGCACCACCGACACGAACTGCTGCACGCTGGCCGTGCCATGCAGGGCCGAGGCCGACAGCCGCCGCATGCGCACGTTCAACCCGGCCAGGTGGGCGTTCGCGCGTTCCCATCGGCCCTGGATCACGCTTTCGGCCGCCTGGGTCTTGATGGTTTCCAGGCCGGTCAGGCTTTCCACCAGGGTGGCGTTGCGCATGGCGCTGGCCCGGTAGGTCTGCTCGGCCAGGGCATGCAGGCGGCTCTGCAACGTCCAGGCCAGCAGCAGGACCACACCGAAGGACACCAGCACGGGCAGGACCAGCCAGGGGGAGATCCAGGCGATGAGCACAATGAACAGGATGGCGAACGGCAGGTCGATCAGCGCGGTCACGGTGGACGAGGCGATGAAGTCGCGCACCTGTTCGAAGCTGCGCAGGTTGGCCGCCATGGACCCGACGGATTCGGGGCGGTGCTCCATGCGCAGGCCCAGCACCCGCTCCATGAGCGTGGCCGAAATCTGCACGTCGATGCGCGCGCTGGCCTCGTCGATGAAGCGCCCTCGCAAGGTGCGCATGAGCAGGTCGGCGCCGATCACCAGGCTCACGCCGATGGCCAGGGCCCAGAGCGTCTCGACCGCCTGGTTGGGCACCACGCGGTCATACACGTTCATCGCAAACAGCGGAAACACCAGGGCGAAAAGGTTGATCAGCAGCGCGGCCCACAGCACGTCGCGGTAGACGAAGCGCTGTTCGAGCACGGCGCTCCAGAACCAGTGGCGCGAGCGGGGCGGGCGCACCGGTGGCGTTCGGGCGTCGAAACGGAAATGTGGCCGGACGAACAGCGCCAGGCCGCTGTAGCGCGCCTCCAGCTCCGATCGGGTGAAACTCACGGCCCCCTGGCCTGATTCGGGCAGCAGCACGCGGGCATGCTTGCTGGCCTCGTCCCAGCCCAGCAGCACGCAGGCCTCGTCGCCCTTGAGCAGCAGGATCGCGGGCAGAAGGGCGGTGTCGATGTCGTCCAGTGCACGGCGCTGCAGCTTGCAGGCCATGCCCGCGCGCGAAGCGGCGCGCTCGGCCAGGGCCAGCGTCAGGCGCCCACCGGGCAACGGCAGGCCGGCCGAGAGGCTGGCGCGGGTGGCCGATTGGCCATGCAGGCGACAGATCTCGACCAGGCAGTCGAGCAGCGGATCGGCGTGGACCAGATCCTCGCGCAAACGGGCAGCACGTTCGGCTGCCGCTCCAACAGGAGGGGGGGGGGGCGTGGCGGCGGTCGAGGCGTCGGACATGACAGATGTCGAAGGGCCGATCAGGTGATGTCGGCAGTGTGGACGCCGAAATGGCCCAGACGGCGGTCCTCAAAGTAGTGGCGCAGGGTTTCCCGCACTGTCCTGAAAGCCAGTTCTTCCCAGGGAATGTCGCCCTCGGCAAAGAGCCGGGCCTCGATCGATTCGGGGCCGGGACGAAAGTCAGTGTCCAGCAGCCTTGCGCGATAGAACAGGTGCACTTGACCGACCCGGACCACGTTGAGCACCGTGAAAAGCCCTTCCAGCTCCACACGTGCGCCGGCTTCTTCGTCGGTCTCGCGCAGGGCACCTCCTTCGGTGGTCTCGCCCAGCTCCATGAAACCGGCCGGCAGCGTCCACAGGCCGTAGCGCGGCTCGATGTTGCGACGGCACAGGAGCACCTGGTTGCCCCACACCGGCACGGTGCCGACCACATTGAGCGGGTTGACATAGTGCACCGTGCCGCAAGCCGGGCATACGGCGCGCTCGCGATTGTCGTCCGCGGGAATGCGGTAGTCCACCTCGGTACCGCAGGCGCGGCAGTGCTTGATGTGGCGGGTGTGGAGCATGGCCGGCAGTGTAGCGTGACCCCTGCACGCTACCGCTGCATGCGGTGTAGCATGTATCGATGCAGTTCTCAGGAGTTTCCCTTGGCTGATGTCTTTGCCGCCCCGGTCGTCCCCCGCATTGCCGTTGCAGGCAGCAGTGACACCTTTCCAGTTCACCGCGTCTACTGCGTGGGCCGCAACTATGTCGAACATGCCATCGAGATGGGCCACACCGGGCGGGAGGCACCATTCTTTTTCCTGAAACCGGCCGACGCCCTGCTGCCTGTGTCAGCCGGTGAGATCGGCCAGATGCACTACCCGAGCCTGACCTCCAACCTGCACCACGAAATGGAACTGGTCGTTGCCATCGGACAAGGGGGACGCAACATCCCGGCGTCGAGGGCGCTCGAACACGTGTGGGGCTATGCCGCCGGGCTCGACATGACACGCCGCGATCTGCAGAACGACATGAAGAAGCAAGGCCGGCCGTGGTGCATCGGCAAGGGCTTCGAGGAGTCCGCCCCTATTGGCCCCATCGTGCCTGCATCGCGGGCCACAGGTGCGCTGGACGCCGCCATCGAGCTGCGTGTCAACGCACAGGTGCGCCAGGTCAGCCGCACGAGCAAGCTCATCTGGAGCGTGGCCGAGATCATCGAGCACCTGTCCGCCGCCTGGACGCTTGCCCCAGGCGACCTGATCTTCACCGGCACGCCCGAAGGCGTGGGGGCGGTGGTGACAGGCGACCTGCTGGTCGGGAAGATCGACGGCCTGCCAGACCTGCAAGTCCGCATCGTCGCATGAAGCTCTACAACTACTTCCGCTCGTCGGCGTCCTTCAGGGTGCGCATCGCGCTGGAATTGAAGGGCCTTGCCTACGGCTACATCCCGGTGCACCTCGTCAAGAACGAGCAACTGTCCCCTGAGTTTGCGGCCATCGCGCCGGAGCGTCTTGTCCCGCTGCTGGAGGTGGACGGGCGACACCTGAGCCAGTCGCTGGCAATCATCGAGTATCTCGATGAAGCACATCCCGAGCCGCCACTGCTGCCCGCTGACCCACTGGGGCGTGCGCGGGTGCGGGCCCTGGCCCAGGACATCGCCTGCGAAATCCATCCGCTGAACAACCTGCGCGTGCTGCGCTACCTGGTGCGCCAGATGGGCGTCTCCGAGGACGCGAAAAACGCCTGGTATCGCCACTGGGTCGAGTCCGGCCTCGAGGCCGTCGAGCGGCATCTGGCCGGTTCGCCCGATACGGGCACCTATTGCCATGGCGATGCTCCCACGCTGGCCGACTGCGTGCTCGTGCCGCAGATCTTCAATGCGCAGCGTTTCGAATGCCGGCTGGACCACGTGCCGACCGTGATGAGGGTGTTCGAACACTGCATGAGGCACCAGGCCTTCATTGCGGCCCAACCTTCCCAGTGCCCGGACGCGCAGGACTCATGAGTGTGCCCTGGTATCGCCCGGCCTGGCCCGCGCCGGCAGGCGTGCAGGGCGTGATGACAACCCGCGAGGGCGGGCATGGATCACCGCCTTACCAGGGATACAACCTGGGCGACCATGTGGGCGACGATCCGGCGACGGTGATGGCACACCGCGAGCAACTGGCCCTCGCGCTGGGCGTTCGGCCGGTCTACTTGAACCAGGTTCATGGCACCGAGGTGGTGCGACTGGATCCGTTCATGCCGTCGGGGGCACCTCTGACGGCCGATGCTGCGATCACGACCTCCCCGGGGGTTGCCTGCACCATCATGGTCGCGGATTGCCTGCCCGTGCTCCTCGCGGACCGCCATGGGCGCTGCGTAGGCGCTGCGCATGCGGGCTGGCGGGGCCTGGCGAGCGGCGTACTCGAGCGGACAGTGGCCGCGCTGGTCCGGGCCGTCGATGCCCGACCGGAAGACCTGGTCGCCTGGCTGGGGCCTTGCATCGGACCGAGGCGCTTCGAAGTCGGCGAGGAGGTGCGTGCGGCCTTCCTGGCCGGGCAGCCTGGCGCCGATGCCCGCTTCAGACCCGGTGAACGGACGAGCAAATGGCTGGCCGACCTGCAAGGCCTGGCGCGGGACCGGCTGAACCATTGCGGGGTGCACGACGTCACCGCCGAGCCGGCCTGCACCGTCGAAGAAGCCTCACGGTTCTTTTCGTTCCGGCGCGACGGGCGCACCGGGCGCATGGCTGCCCTCGTCTGGCTCGGGTGAGCCAGACGCGGCCTCGATCGGCTCGGCAGCTTCTCGTTGTTCGGCGGCCCGCCGGGCTCGTCGGCGGGCTGGAGTGCCCAGCAGGTACATCACCAGCGACACGGGGCCCAGGCCATAAAGCAGGAACGTGAAGATCGCACCGATGACCGTGCCTTGGGTGCTGGTGGCTTCGGCCGCCGCCATCATCAGAGCCACATACAACCAGGCGATTGCAACGAGATACATGGGCAAGGGCTTGCCGGACCGGGCGGGCGCCTTGGCCTTCGTCAAGCAAAAAACGCAAACATCAATTATGCAAGCTACGGTATGCCAAGTTTCAGCCTCGGGTCAGTGTACAAATGCATGATTGAACACCGCACAGTCCACGAAGAACGAGGAGCAGATGAAGCAGCCAGCCTCTCGCGGCCACGACCCCGCCCAGGCCTTCGGAGAAAACATCGGGGAGGCCATGGCCGCACTGGCCCGGTTGAGCGTGCCAGCTGACAAGCTGAGCCGCCTTCAGGCCGACTACGTCAGGGAGGCCTCGGCCATCTGGAACGGCCTGCTCGGCGTGGGTGGCGACAGTGCATTGAAGCCTGCCGACCGGAGGTTCGCCGCCAAGGAGTGGTCCGATAACCCGATGGCCGCCTACCTGGCTTCGATCTACCTGCTCAACGCCCGCACCCTTTTGAATCTGGCCGAGAGCGTGGACGGAGACGAGAAGACGCGGGCCCGACTGCGCTTTGCCGTGCAGCAGTGGATCGACGCCACCGCGCCGAGCAATTTCCTGGCGTTCAACCCGGAGGCCCAGCGGCGGGCGCTTGAAACCCGGGGGGAGAGCATCGCCCATGGGTTGCAGCATCTTTTGTCGGACCTCCAGCAGGGCCACATGTCCCAGACCGACGAGAGCGTCTTCGAGGTTGGCCGCAACGTGGCGACCACTGAAGGTTCGGTGATTTTCGAGAACGAGATCTTTCAGCTCATCGAGTACAAGCCGCTGACGGCCAAGGTGTACGAACGGCCGCTGCTGATCGTGCCGCCGTGCATCAACAAGTACTACATCCTCGACCTCCAGCCCGACAACTCGCTCATCCGCTACGCCGTGGGGCAGGGCCATCGCGTGTTCGTGGTGAGCTGGCGCAATGCCGACGAGAGCATGGTCGACCTCACCTGGGACGACTACATCGAGGAAGGCGCCATCCGTGCCATGCGCGTGGTGCAGGAGGTCTCGGGCCGCGAGGAGATCAACACCCTGGGTTTCTGCATCGGCGGCACGATCCTGGCCACGGCCCTGGCCGTGCTGGCCGGGCGGGGCGAGCAGCTCTCGAACAGCCTCACGCTGCTGACCTCCTTCCTGGACTTCAGCGACACCGGCGTCATCGACATCTTCGTCGACGAGGCCGCCGTTCAGATGCGAGAGCTGTCCATCGGAGCGCAATGCCCCACGGGCCCGGGCCTGTTGAAGGGCCAGGAACTGGCGGCGACCTTCTCCTTCCTGAGACCGAACGACCTGGTGTGGAACTATGTGGTGGGCAACTACCTCAAGGGTGAGACGCCGCCGCCTTTCGACCTTCTCTACTGGAACTCCGACAGCACGAACCTGCCCGGGCCGATGTACTGCTGGTACCTGCGCAACACCTACCTGGAGAACAACCTGGTCGTGCCCGGCAAGGTCACGGTCTGCGGGCAGCCCGTCGACCTGGGTCGCATCGAAGCCCCGACTTTCATCTACGGGTCACGAGAAGACCATATCGTGCCGTGGAAGGGGGCCTACGCCTCCACCCAGGTGCTCAAGGGCAAGAAGCAGTTCGTCCTGGGGGCGTCCGGGCACATCGCCGGGGTGATCAACCCGCCGGCGAAGAACAAACGCAGCCACTGGACCAATGCCCGACTGCCCGCCAACGCCGACGCTTGGCTGGAGGGCGCCACCGAGCACCCCGGCAGCTGGTGGACGCAGTGGTCTGGCTGGCTCAAAGCGCATGGCGGCAAGCAGGTCCCTGCGCCGCGCACACCGGGCAGCCGTCGCCACAAACCCATCGAACCGGCCCCGGGCCGTTACGTCAAGGCCAAGGCCTGACCCCGATTTCATTGAAGGAGCATCACATGACCGACATCGTCATCGTTTCCGCGGCGCGCACCGCCGTGGGCAAGTTCGGCGGCGCGCTGGCCAAGACCCCCGCCGCGGAACTGGGCGCCACCGTCATTGCCGATGCCTTGCGCCGCGCACGGCTCACCGGGGAGCAGGTGAGCGAGGTCATCATGGGCCAAGTGCTGCAGGCCGGCTGTGGACAGAACCCGGCGCGCCAGGCCGTCATCAAGGCGGGTCTCCCCCAGGCCGTACCGGCCATGACCATCAACAAGGTCTGCGGCTCGGGCCTGAAGGCGGTGATGCTGGCCGCCCAGGCCATCCGCGACGGCGACGCCGAGATCGTGGTGGCCGGCGGGCAGGAGAGCATGAGCCTGTCGCCGCACGTGCTGCTGGGCTCACGTGACGGCCAACGCATGGGCGACTGGAAGATGATCGATTCCATGATCACCGACGGGCTGTGGGACGTCTACAACCAGTACCACATGGGCATCACCGCCGAGAACGTGGCCAAGAAGTACGGCATCGGGCGCGAAGAGCAGGACGCCCTGGCCCTGGCCTCCCAGCAGAAGGCTGCGGCCGCCCAGGATGCGGGCCGGTTCAAGGACGAGATCGTTGCGGTCAACATCCCGCAGAAGAAGGGCGACCCGCTCGTCTTCGACGCCGACGAATTCATCAACCGAAAGACCAACGCCGAAGCCCTCGCGGGATTGCGCCCGGCCTTCGACAAGGCCGGCAGCGTGACGGCCGGCAACGCCTCGGGCCTGAACGACGGTGCCGCTGCCGTCGTGGTGATGAGCGCCAGGAAGGCCGACCAGCTCGGCCTGCAGCCCCTGGCGCGTATCGCCTCCTACGCCAGTGCCGGCCTCGACCCGGCGCTGATGGGCATGGGCCCGGTGCCGGCGGCCCGCAAGGCGCTGGAACGCGCCGGCTGGAAGCCGGCCGACCTGGACTTGCTGGAAATCAACGAAGCCTTCGCCGCCCAGGCCTGCGCAGTCCACAAGGAAATGGGCTGGGACACGAGCAAGGTCAACGTGAACGGCGGGGCCATCGCCATCGGCCATCCCATCGGGGCTTCTGGCTGCCGCATCCTGGTCACGCTGCTGCACGAGATGCTGCGCCGCGACGCGCGCAAAGGCATCGCCTCTCTGTGCATCGGGGGCGGCATGGGGGTTGCATTGACGGTCGAACGCTGAGTTTCCCTGTTCCGGCCCGGATGCACAGGGAGAGTCCGGGGTTGACCGCAACCGCCTTTCGGTCGACCCTGGCTCCGGGCCTCACACCATTCATCAGGAGCAAGACATGAGTCAGAAAGTCGCATACGTCACCGGCGGCATGGGCGGCATCGGCACGGCGATCTGCCAACGCCTGGCCAAGGGCGGATACAAGGTCATCGCCGGCTGCGGGCCCAGCCGCGACTTCCAGAAGTGGCTGGACCAGCAGAAGGAGCTGGGCTACAGCTTCCACGCCTCGGTCGGCAACGTGGCGGACTGGGAATCCACGGTCGAGGCTTTCTCCAAGGCCAAGGCAGAGCATGGCCCCATCGACGTGCTGGTGAACAACGCCGGTATCACGCGCGATCGCATGTTCCTGAAGATGTCGCCGGAAGACTGGCATGCGGTGATCGATACCAACCTCAACAGCATGTTCAACGTCACCAAGCAGGTGGTGCCTGACATGGTTGAACGCGGTTGGGGCCGGATCATCCAGATCTCGTCCGTCAATGGCGAAAAGGGTCAGGCCGGGCAGACCAACTATTCAGCAGCCAAGGCCGGCATGCACGGCTTCACCATGGCCCTGGCGCAGGAGCTCGCGGCCAAAGGGGTGACGGTGAATACCGTGAGCCCGGGCTACATCGGCACCGACATGGTGCGTTCCATCAAGCCGGAAGTGCTCGAGAAGATCGTCGCCACCATCCCGGTCAAGCGCCTGGGCACCCCCGAAGAGATCGCCTCCATCGTGGCTTGGCTGGCTTCCGACGATTCGGGCTTCACCACCGGGGCCGACTTCTCGGTCAACGGCGGCCTGCACATGGGTTGAGCGTTCAGCGCCCGTCGCCCGGTGCGACGAGCTCGCGTGCCAGCCTGTCGAAGGCTTCGCGAGCGCTGGATCCCGGACGGACAGCGACTGCCTGCGCGAACCGTCCGAAGTTGCGTTCAGTGGACGCGAGGTAGTTCGGGTCGTAGTGCTGCACGAGCAGCACCTCGACCATCTCTGCCAGCCGGCCCTCACGGGCCAGGTGCTTCCAACTGTCCACCACGGCCCTTCCGCGCAGGGCCACCAGGTGATCGAGCTGGCGGCACAGTGCTTCAACGTCGTGCACGAAGAACTCGTAGTCCTCCATCAGCAAAGCGATGCGGTGCGCCAGATCGAGTTCGACGTGCAGGCACTCGCTGGAACGCATGCGCTCGATCAGCCGGGCCGGCACCTGCAGGCTGCCGATCTTGCGGCTTTCGCTCTCCACATAGACCGGTCGGCCCGGATCCATCTTGTGCAGGGCCTCCCAGATGCGGTGTTCGAACTGTTTCTGGGCCGGTTGCGGCTGCCCGGGAAGCAGCCCCAGCACCGACCCGCGGTGCTCGGCCAGGCGCTCCAGGTCGAGCACCTGCGCGCCGGCGGCCTCCAGGGACTGCAGCAGGCGGCTCTTGCCTGAGCCAGTGCGGCCGCACAGCACCCGCCACTCGAAGCGGTCTGGCAGGCTGTCCAGGTCCTGCACCACCTGGCGTCGCCATGCCTTGTAGCCGCCTTCGAGCAGGTGCACCCGGAACCCGATCTGCCCCAGCACCAGCGCCAGCGACCCGGAGCGCTGCCCGCCGCGCCAGCAGTACAGCAGGGGTTCCCAATCCTTGGGCTTGTCCCGCACCTCGCGATCGATATGGGCTGCGATGTTGCGCGCCACCAGCACGGCGCCGATCTTTCGCGCCTCGAAGGCCGACACCTGCTTGTAGCAGGTGCCGACGACGCGTCGCTCCTCGTCGTTCAGGGACGGCCAGTTGACGGCCGTGGGCAGGCGGTCTTCGGCGAATTCGGCTGGCGAACGGGCATCGATGATGGCGTCGAAGTCGGGCCAGCGCGCCAGGGCGTCGGCAGGGGTGATGGCAAGAACAGGCATGCCCGATTGTCGCCCGGGCCGGGAAGCGGCCTCAGGGTGCTAGCAGGCGCCTCAGGGCCGGCCACACGTTGTCGAGCAGCAGGGGCTGGGCTGATTCGTTCGGATGGATGCGGTCGGGCTGGAAGAATTTCGCCGCATCGGGAATGTCAGCCACGCCCTTGAGCAGGAAGGGCACCAGGGGCACCTTGCGTTCGGCCGACACTGCCTCGAAGGTGGCCGCGAAGCGCTCGGTGTACGAGCGCCCGTAATTCGGCGGCACCTGGATGCCCACCAGCAACACCCGGGCCCCGGCCTCCTGGCTGACCTTCACCATCTCGGCCAGATTGCGCTGCGTCGATTCCAGCGGCAGCCCGCGCAGCGCGTCGTTGCCGCCGAGCTCGATGACCACGTGCGTGGGCTGATGCTGTTTCAGCAGGGCGGGCAGTCGCGAACGCCCCCCGGCCGTCGTGTCGCCGCTGATGCTCGCGTTGATCACCGATCCCGGAATGCGCTCGCGCTGCAGGCGCTGCTCCAGCAAGGCCACCCAGCCGCTGCCGCGCACCAGTCCATACTCGGCCGACATGCTGTCGCCGACGACCAGGACCCGAAAGGGCGCGTCGGCCCGGGCAGGCGCGGCAGAAAGACCTCCCACCGCCAGGAGGGCAAGGCACGCGATAAAGTGGCGTCGTTCAAACAAGCGCATCATCATGACCCAACCCATCATCGCCGTGGAGCACGTCACCAAGCGGGTGGCCGACTCCACCGGCACGCTGACGATTCTCCACGATATCGATTTCGCACTGGCGCCTAGGGAATCGGTGGCCATCGTGGGGGCATCCGGCTCCGGCAAGTCGACCCTGCTGTCGATCATCGCAGGGCTGGATACCCCCAGCGAGGGAACAGTGAAGCTCGACGGCATTGACCTCTTTGCGCTGGATGAAGACCGCCGCGCCGAGGTGCGTGCATCCAAGGTTGGGTTCGTCTTCCAGAGTTTCCAGCTCATGGCCAACCTCACCGCTCTGGAGAACGTGATGCTGCCGCTGGAGCTGCAGGGGCGCTCCGATGCGCGTGCGCGCGCCACGGCGATGTTGCAGCGGGTGGGCCTGGGTGAGCGGCTGGGACATTACCCCCGTGTCCTCTCGGGCGGGGAGCAGCAGCGCGTGGCCCTGGCGCGGGCTTTCGTGGTGGAGCCTGAACTGCTGCTCGCCGACGAGCCCACCGGCAGCCTGGACTTCGCCACGGGCGAAACCGTCATGGAATTGATGTTTGCGCTCAACCGGGAACGCGGCACGACGCTCGTGCTGGTGACGCACGATCGCGGCATCGCCGAGCGCTGCGACCGACAGATCCGCATCGAGGCCGGACGCCTCGCAGCGGCTGTGGCAGCCTGAGGATCCGGTCGTGAGTTCGCCTAAGGTCCTTTTCGGCTTCCATGCCGTCACGGTGCGGCTCAAGACCGCTCCGCAGTCCATCGTCGACATCCATGTGGACGCCGCCCGGCGCGACCAGCGCATGCGGCAGTTCGTCGCGCGCGCCCAGGAGGCCGGTGCACGTCTGATAGACAGTGACGACGAACGTTTGCAGCGTCTGTGCGGCACGCATCGCCACCAGGGCGTGGTGGCGCGGGTGCAGGCCATCGCCCAGGCGCGCTCCCTGGACGACCTGCTCGACACGCTGAACGAGCCGCCGCTGCTGCTGGTGCTTGACGGCGTGACCGACCCGCACAACCTCGGGGCCTGCCTGCGCGTGGCCGACGGGGCCGGCGCCCACGCGGTGATCGCCCCGAAGGACCATGCCGTGGGCCTGAACGCGACAGTGGCCAAGGTGGCCAGCGGGGCGGCCGAGACGATGCCTTACTTCATGGTGACCAACCTGGCGCGCACCCTGGGCGAACTCAAGGAGCGCAGCATCTGGATCCTCGGCACGGCCGAGGACGCGCCCAAGACGGTCTATGACGTGGACCTGAAGGGGCCCGTGGCGCTGGTGCTCGGAGCCGAAGGGCCGGGCATGCGGCAGCTCACGCGCAAGACCTGCGATGAGCTGGTGTCGATCCCGATGCAAGGCGCGGTCGAGAGCCTGAACGTGTCGGTGGCCAGCGGCATCTGCCTCTACGAGGCCCTGAGGCAGCGCCGCTGAGGCTCCGTAGGAGCCTGCGGCGGCGCTCGCTACACTGGCGTCTGCCATCTACCTCCCTGGTTCCTGCCATGCCCGTCATCGAAGTCCAGCACCCCCTCGTCAAGCACAAAATCGGTCTCCTGCGAGAGGCCGATATCTCCACCAAGAAGTTCCGCGAACTCACGGCCGAGGTGGCTCGCCTGCTGGCTTACGAGGCCACGGCCGACTTCCCGCTGGAGAAAGTGACGCTGCAGTGCTGGAGCGGGCCGACCGCGGTGGACCGCATCAAGGGCAAGAAGGTCACCGTGGTCCCGGTGCTGCGGGCAGGGATCGGCATGCTCGATGGCGTGCTGGACATGATCCCCAACGCCAAGATCAGCGTGGTCGGCCTTTCGCGCAACCACGACACCCTGCAGCCGGAACACTACTTCGAGAATTTCGTGGGCGACCTGGGGGCGCGCACTGCGCTCATCATCGACCCCATGCTCGCCACCGCGGGCTCCATGAACGCCACCATCGACCTGCTCAAGCGCAAGGGCTGCCAGGACATCCGGGCCCTGGTGCTGGTGGCCGCGCCGGAGGGCGTGAAGGCGTTGGACATGGCACACCCCGACGTGCGCTGCTGGACGGCGGCCATCGACAGCCACCTCAACGAGCAGGGGTACATCATCCCGGGACTTGGGGACGCCGGCGACAAGATCTTCGGCACGAAGCACGACTGAAGCCCGCGGGCCACGCTCTGCGAAACATCAAGTGCGTAATTGTAAAAGTAGGCTCCTGTCAATCGAATTTCACGCATTCGACGCAATTCCGTTGTAAAAACACAGCTCTTGTCCAGTACGACACTGTCAGGTGGGGTGCTGGTTTCTCGCTCAAGACGGAAGGAGGAGTCCATGCCACGTTCCACGTCCCGCCGCACGCCGCTGCGCCTGTGGATGACCGGCTGCGTCGCCGTCGTGATGGCTGCCATGGGGTCGAATCTGGCCCGTGCCAAGCCGGAGCAGACCCCCGATCGCCCAGGACGCCATGCGCTGGTGAGCCCATACGGTGTGGAGGAAACCGTCTCGAAGATCGAGGCCGCGGCGACCTCGCACGGCCTGGTCGTGTTTGCCAAGCGAGCCTCCGGCGAACAACGCCAGGCGACCTTGGTGCTGGGCTTCTCCGGCGGCGTGACGCCCGTGATGATGGGCGAACACGCCACCGACATCGAACTGCCCTTGCAGATCGACGTGGTTCGCGGAGCCGATGGGCGCACCGAGGTGCGGTTCCACGAGCCGTGGATGTGGAGCGGCGACGGGGCAGACACCGCGCCGGACGAATTGAGGTCGATCCGGCCTTTGCCTGACCTGCTCCAAAGCGCCCTGGCCGTCTGACAACCGCCGCTGCAGCCCTCAGTGCGGCCCCGGCAGCGCGGCACCGCGCGCGCAGGCGCGGGCCGCCCACAGGCTCAGTGCCAGGGCGGAGCCCACCAGCAACAGCGCGACCCAATGCAGTTGGGCGTAGCCGCCGTGGCTCACCAGCCATCCGCCGCCGGCGGCCCCCACGGCCTGCCCGAAGTAGATCGCCGAGGTGTTCAGGGCCATCAGGGCCGGGGCCAGCAGGGGTGCCACATGGCCCAGACGTGCCTGCTGCGCCGAATTCGAGGCCATGCAGCCCAGACCCCAGGGCACCAGCACCAGCAGCATCGCTCCCACACTGCGGGCCAGCGGCCACAGCACGAGGCTGACCAGGATCAGTGCCAGCAGCCAGGCTACTGCCCGATGGGCGCCGATGCGATCGACCCGCCGCGACAGTGCGAGGTTGCCCGCCAGGCCAAAGAGGCCGAACCAGCCAAACACCAGGGCGAGCTGCCCTGGACTGGCTTGCATGACATCGCGGAAGTAGGGCGCGAAGTAGGAGAACACCGTGAACTGGCCCGCGCCTGCCAGGGCTGTCACGCCCACCATGGCCATGAGCACGGGATTCGAAATGACACCTCGCCAAGCCCGCAGGCTGAGCCCCGGTGGCTGGATGCCTGCCGGCATGCTGCGGTGCACCACGACAGCCATCGCCAGGGCCAGCGCAGCGATGCCGCCCATTGCTACACGCCAGCCGTAGGTCTCGCCTACCCAGGCGTTGAGCGGCATGCCCAGTACCGAGGCCAGCGCCCAGCCCAGGAAGACCGCCGTGATGCTGCGACCGCGTTCGGCGGGGGCTGCCATGTGACCGATGGCGGCCGCGGCCTGCGGGGTGAAGACCGCCGCAGCCAGCATCGTCAGCGCCCGCACGGGCCACAAGGCACTGTAGTCGGGCATCAGCGCGCTCAAGGCATGGCCCAGGCCGTACCAGACCAGGGCGGCCACGAGCAGCCGGCGCCGGTCCCAACCGGACACCCACACCGCCAGCAGCGGGGCCCCTAGGCCCATCACCACGGCGGCGATGGCAATGAGCTGCCCGGCCACGGCCACCGAGACCTGCAGCGAGGCTGCCATGTCGTTGAGCGTGCCGGCCACCACCATCACGCCACAGCCGATGACAAAGTTGCCCATCATCAGGGCCCGTCGGGTCGGGCCCAGCGGATGACTGGCCGCATTCATCCCCGAAAGACCTTCAGGGCGTCGGGGTTGACCAGGTTCGTCGGCTGGCCCTGAATGAACTGGATGACGTTCTGGAAGGCCGCGCCGAAATAGAGCTCATAGCTGTCTTGCTCGACGTAGCCGATGTGCGGGGTGCACACCGCGTTTTCCAGCCGCAGCAGCGGATGGCCGGGCAGGGGCGGCTCGGCCTCGTACACATCGACGGCGGCCATGCCCGGGCGGCCCTTGTTCAGGCCGCTCACCAGGGCATTGTCTTCCACCAGTTCGGCACGCGAGGTGTTGACGAACAGGGCCGTGGGCTTCATGCGCAGCAGGTCGTCCAGCTTCACCACACCCCGCGTCTCTGGCACGAGACGCAGGTGCAGCGACAGGACGTCGCTGGCTTCGAACAGCGCTTCTCGACTGAAGGCAGCATCATGGCCGTCGGCCTGGGCGCGCTGGCGCGAGGCCTCGCTGCCCCACACCAGCACCTTCATCCCGAAGGCCCGGCCGTAGCCCGCCACGAGTTGCCCGATCTTGCCGTAGCCCCACAGGCCCAGCGTCTTGCCCTTGAGCACCATCCCCAGGCCGAAGTTGGGAGGCATCGACGCGGCCTTGAGCCCAGACTGCTGCCAGGCCCCGTGCTTGAGGTTGCCAATGTACTGGGGCAGCCGGCGCATGGCCGCCATGATCAGGGCCCAGGTGAGCTCGGCGGGCGCCACAGGCGAGCCCACCCCTTCGGCAACAGCGATGCCCAGGCGTGTGCAGGCGTCGATATCGATATGGGGGCCGGCCCGGCCGGTCTGGGAGATGAGCTTGAGCCGTGGCAGCTTTTCCAGCAACTGCCGCGGGAACTGCGTGCGTTCCCGGATCAGCACCAGCACATCAGCGTCGCGCAGGCGCACCGACAGCTGACCGATGCCCTTGACCGTGTTGGTGAAGACCTTGGCGTGGTAGGGCTCGAGCATCGCAGCGCACTTGAGCTTGCGCACGGCGTCCTGATAGTCGTCCAGGATGATGATGTTCATGTGGGTGGATTCTGCATGCTTCCGCAAGCCAACGCTGCCACTGGGCAGAGCAGGGCGCATCCGGAGTCTGTGACACACTCCATCACGCCGCGCCCAGACCGGTGTGGGCAATAACGGACGATGGAGGCGACAACGTGAAGTGGCTCAGAGGGATTCTGGCAGGCGCGCTGCTGCTGGTGCTGGCGGCCGGCGCCGCGGTGTGGACTTACCGGGCGCTGGTGCTGCCCAAGACTCAGGGCGAGCTGGACGTGGCCGGGCTGTCGGCGCCGGTGAGCATCACCCGGGATGCCCACGGCATTCCCACGATCAAGGCCCAGTCGATCGAGGACCTGATGTTTGCCCTGGGCTTCGTGCATGCCCAGGACCGCCTGTGGCAGCTCGAGACGCACCGCCGCATCGGCAGCGGCCAGGTGGCCGAAGCGTTCGGCGAGGCGGCCCTGGAGACCGACCAGTTCCTGCGTGCCCTGGGCGTGCGCAGGACGGCCGAGCAGCAATGGGCGGCCGTCGAAGGGGAAACTCGCGCGGTGCTCGAGGCCTACGCGGCCGGCATCAACACCTTCGTGGAGCGGCACATGGAGGCGCGGCCGCCGGAGTTCATCGTGCTGGGCCTGCAGCCGGGGCGCTGGGAGCCGGCCGACACCCTGGCCTGGACGACGATGATGGCCTGGGACCTGGGGGCCAACTGGAATGCCGAGCTGATCCGCATGCGCCTGGCGCTGAACCTGCCGGTGGATCGCATCAACGAATTGATGCCGCCGTATCCTGGCGAGCAGCCGCTCCCGCTGGCCGACTACGCGGCCCTGTACCGGGAGCTCAAGGTGGACGGCAGCCTGGGCCAGCAGGCCCTGAACGCTGCGCCGCCCTCGGGGATCGAGGGCCAGGGCTCGAACAACTGGGTGGTGTCGGGCGCCCGCTCGGCCACCGGCCAGCCCCTGCTGGCCAATGACCCCCACCTTAAGCTCAGTGCCCCGGCCCTGTGGTACTTCGCGCGGCTGGAGGCCCCGGGCTTCAAGGTGGCGGGCGCCACAATGCCGGGGCTGCCGGTGGTGGTGCTGGGCCAGAACGAGCAGATCGCCTGGGGGTTCACCAACACCGGTCCGGACGTTCAGGACCTGTATCTGGAAGAAATCAAGGCCGATGACCCGAGCCAGTACCGCACCCCCGAGGGCTGGGCCAGCTTCGAGACGCACGAGGAAGTGATCAAGGTGCGTGGCAAGCCCGAGGTGCGGATGACCGTGCGCTCCACGCGGCATGGGCCGGTGATCTCGGACGCCCAGATCGCGGCGACCCAGGGCCTGACGGGGCCGCAGGGAGCCCCCCGCTACGCCCTGGCCATGCGCTGGACGGCCCTGGACGTGCCCAACACTTCGATGGAATCTGCCCTGGCCATGAACCGCGCGAGCAGCGTCCAGACGTTCATCGAGGCCACAGCCCTGAACATCGCCCCGATGCAGAACATGGTGGTGGCCGATCGCGAGGGGCGTATTGGCTGGGTCGCTGCAGGGCGCGTGCCGCTGCGCTCGCCTGAAAACGACCTCAAGGGCCAGGTGCCTGCGCCCGGCTGGGATGCCCGCTATGACTGGGTGGGCTACCTGGACCCGTCCCTGACGCCGCGCGACATCGACCCACCGATCGGCTGGATTGCCACGGCCAACCAGCGTATCCATGGGCCCGACTATCCGCACTACCTGGGCAGCGAATGGGCCTTGCCCTACCGGCAAGACCGCATCGAAGCCTTGCTGGAGGCCCGCGCCACGCATGACCTGGACAGCTTCGGAAAGATCCAGGCCGACGAACTCTCGCTGGCCACCGTGAAGCTGCTGCCGGCACTGCGGTCGGCCCGGTCCGAGCATCGCCTGGCCGCCACGGTTCAGGCACAACTGGCCACGTTCGACGGGGTGATGGCCGCTGAGCGAGCCGAGCCCCTGGTCTTCTGGGCCTGGGCCCGTCACCTGACCGAGGCCGTGCTGGCCGACGAGGTGGGGCCGGAGTTCCTTGCGCGCACGATGGTGGGTTCACGCAACCACCGCGATGCGATAGAGGGCATCTTGGAGCGCAATGACGCCTGGTGGTGCGATGACAAGCGCACCCCCGATGTCACCGAGAGCTGCCAGCAGCAGATCGACGCGGCCTTGACCCGCGCGCTGGAGGAACTGGAGGCCCTGCAGGGGCCGGACCCCTCGAAGTGGCAGTGGGGCAGTGCCCACGTGGCGCGAGCCGAACACCGCCCCTTCAGCCGCATCAAGGCCTTGTCGCCCCTGTTCGAGTTGCGTACCCCGGTGGGCGGGGACACCTACACCGTCAACGTGGCCCGGGTGAATCTGCGGGCGGACAGCACCACGGGCGAGCGCTACCTCAACGAGCACGGCCCGAGCCTGCGAGCGCTCTACGACCTGAAGGACCCGTCACAGTCGCGGATCATGCATTCCAGTGGCCAGTCGGGCATAGCGCTGTCGCGCCACTATCACGACTTCCTGCCCCGCTGGGCCGCCGTGGACTACGTTCCCGTCTGGATGCCGGCCGGGCAGGGGGGCGCGACGCTCACGCTGCGCCCGGCGCGCTGAGGGTCAAGGACCTCAGGCCGCCACGGCCTGGGGCTGGCGCGCGAACCGCCAGGCCCGACGCAAGACGCGCGGTGCCTGGCGCTCCTCGGGGATCAGCAGGGTGCGAGCGGCCTGAGACAGGTCGTTCTCCCGGCTCGTCCAGACAGCCAGCGGGGCTGCGGCCAGCAAGGGCAGCCCGACCGGCAGCATCCAGGGCAGGGCCGGGAGATGCGCCACGCCCAGCGCCAGCAAGGCCAGCCCGGCACCGGTCGATTCCGGGGCGAAGCGGCGCAGGGCATCGCGCCAACGCAGTGCCAGCGCCTCGCGGGCCGGCGAGGTCCAACCGATCCGCCAGCCGGTGAGCGCTGCCACCACGAAACCGGTGTGGGCCGCCATGCGCACCGGTGCCTGCACCACGGACAAGGCGGCTTCGGCCATGGCGCTGCGCACCAGGGCCCAGCCCCCGCCAAACTCAGCCTGTTCGCGCCGCAGGAAGACCGCGGCCACCGCCAGCGCCCTCGGCAGCATCAGCAGGATCAAGGTGAGACCCCACAAGGCGAGCAGGTGGCTGGGCGGCGCCAGGCCGGCCCCGTCCGACTGAGCCGCATGCTGCACCCAGCTCGCCACGCCCAGGCCGAGAAAGCCCAGCCACAGCGGGGCCGACACATAGGCCATGGCGCCGGTGGCCAGCATGGCCCGGTGCACAGGATGCAGGCCTGGCTCGGCGATGAGCTGGAAGTTCTGCAGGTTGCCCTGGCACCACCGGCGGTCGCGCTGCAACTCCTCGATCAGGTTGGAAGGGTTCTGCTCGTAGCTCCCACCCAGGTCGCAGACCAGCCACACGTGGTAGCCGGCGCGGCGCATCAAGGCGGCTTCGACGAAGTCGTGGGAGAGGATTTCACCGCTGAGCGCACCGCGCCCGGGGACGTCAGCCAGCCCGCAGTGGGCCATGAACGGGGCCACGCGGATGATGGCGTTGTGCCCCCAGTAGTGAGATTCGCCGAGTTGCCAGTACTGCATGCCCAGCGTGAACAGGCGACCCGTGACGCGCGAGGCAAACTGCTGGGCACGGGCGTGCAGCGTGGTCTGCCCCACGGCCTGCGGCAAGGTCTGGATGATGCCCGCCTGAGGGTGGGCCTCCATCAGGCGCACGAGGTCCGTCAGGCACCGCCCGCTCATCACGCTGTCGGCGTCCAGGACCACCATGTAGCGGTAGTTGCGCCCCCAACGGCGACAGAAATCGGCGACGTTGCCGGCCTTGCGATGGCGGCGCAGCTTGCGGCGGCGGTAATACACCTGCACGGCGATCCCGTCCTCGTCGAGCGAGGTGCGCAGTTGTTCCCAGGCGGCGCGCTCGGCGGCCCAGAGCTCGGGCTTCGAGCTGTCGGACAGGATGTAGAGATCGAAATGGCGCTGTCCGCCTGTGCTGGCGAGCGATTCGCAGGTGGCGCGCAGGCCGGCGAACACGGTCGGGACGTGTTCGTTGCAGATCGGCATGATCAGCGCGGTGCGTGCGTCGTCGGGGAGCGGGCGATGTCGCACGGCATCGGCGGACAGGGCGTAACGGTCCCCCCGCAGATGGACCACGAACCCCATCAGGGCCGTGGCAAAGCCGGCAGACACCCAGGCGAACAGCAGGGCGAAGAGACCGATCTGTGCCGTCCGCAGGGCCTGAAGACTGGTGGTGTCTGCGGCGGGCAGCATTTGCGCCAGCCCCACCGTGGCCACGACCGTGAGTCCGGCGATGGTTGCCAGGAAGGCGTGGCGTCGCCGGGCGGCCGCCTGCTCCCAGGGGGCCGGGCTGTCGGGCGATGACGACAGCCCTGCCGACACCTGCTGGCCGCGCAGGGCACGCGCCAGTCCTGTGCGCAAACCCACCCAGGGGCGGGCCGGCATGGCGCTTCTGTGCAAAGGCGGCGCCATCGCTGCATCGGCCGAACGAGGCAGGCATGGCGCGCTGTGCGGGGCAGACGAAAAGGACGTGTCCAAGGTCGACATGAAAACTCCGTTGGGAGCCCGTCGTGCACGGGCAGTGAAAGCGTGGATGCAATCGACATGCCAGAGCAATGTTTTTCTTTAATATCAGATAGATAGACTTACTTTCTCAAGTGAAATATGAGAAGCTGAGCGACTCAAGGGCCTCCCGACGGGTGGTTTTGTCGCTGAACGGCGACGTGAATTCCTCACGCCCCGGCAAGTGCTTGTCAGGGGGCCGGTTTTTCCTGTCGCTCGTCGGCGACAGACCCTTCCTGGCGGAAAAGTTCCGGCGTGAGGCCATGCTTTTGCAGCAGGCGGTAGAACTCGGTGCGATTGCGCTCGGCCAGTCGGGCCGCGTCCGCCACATGGCCATCGGTGAGCTTGAGGAGTCCGACCAGATACTCCCGCTCGAAGCGCCGTCGCGCTTCGGCATAGCCGAGCACTTCCACGCTGGGCACGCGCAAGGCGCGCTGCACCAGGCTCAGGGGAATGAGCGGCGTCGTGGACAGTGCGCAGACCTGCTCCACCACATTCACAAGCTGGCGGACATTGCCCGGCCAGGGGGCCGTGGCCAGGGCCTTGAGCGCGTCGGGCGCAAAGCCGTTGATCTGCTTGCCGTACTTGCGCGCCAGCCGCTCGACGAAGTGCTGGGCCAGCAGGGGAATGTCCTCCCGGCGCTCGGCCAGCGAGGGCAGGGTGAGTGTCACCACGTTCAGCCGGTAGTACAGGTCCTCGCGGAATTGACCCTCCAGCAACGCTGCATCCAGGTCGCGGTGGGTGGCCGAGACGATGCGCACGTCCACCGGCACGCTCTGGCTCGCGCCCACCGGGCGCACGCTGCGCTCCTGCAGTACGCGCAGCAGCTTCACCTGCAGGGCCAGCGGCATGTCGCCGATTTCGTCGAGGAAGAGGGTGCCCCCGTCGGCCGCCTGGAAGAGGCCGCGGTGGTGGTTCACCGCCCCGGTGAAGGCGCCCTTGACGTGGCCGAACAGTTCGGATTCCAGCAAGGCCTCCGGGATGGCGCCGCAGTTCACCGCCACGAAGGGACGGCTCGCACGGGGACTGGCCTTGTGGAGGGCCTGGGCCAGCAACTCCTTGCCCGAACCGCTGGGCCCTCGGATCAGCACCGAGGCATCCGAAGCCGCCACCAGCTTGGCTTCGGCGAGCAGGTCGGCCATGACCGGCGAACGACTCACGATGGCCTCGCGCCAGGGTTCGCGGGCGGTGCGGTCCTTAGAAGCGGGGGCCACCAGGGCCAGTGCCTGGGCGATGCGATCGAGCAGGACCTTGCCGTCGAAGGGTTTGGTCAGGTAGGTGAACACGCCCCGGGACGTGGCGTCCACGGCGTCCGGGATGGTCCCATGAGCCGTCAGCAGGATCACCGGCAGCGCGGGATGACGCGACCGGATGGCGTCGAACAGGGCCAGGCCGTCCATGCCCGGCAGCTGGACATCGCTCAGGACCAGGTCAGGACGCTCGATGGCAAGCTGGCCGAGGGCGGCCTCGGCGGTCTCAACGGTCTGCACCTGGTAGCCCGCGGCAATCAGCCGCATGGACAGCAGGCGCAGCAGGTCAGGGTCGTCATCGACGAGGAGGATGCGGCTCATGGGGTCGGGCGGGGATCGGCGCCGCCGGGCGGGGGGGTACCAGGGCGTTGCGTGAGGCTGCGTTCGATGGCCTTGAGGGCTTCGAGTTGCTGCTGGGCCTGCTCGAGGCGACGCTGCGCATCGCGCAGCTGCTGGGCCTGGCGTTCGGCGTTTTCTTCCGCACGCCGCTGCTCGACATAGCGTGAGCGCAGCAGCCGCGCCCAGGGCAGCCACTCCGAGGCCTCGGCGGCCGGTGCGCGCAGCAGGGCATCGAGCAGGCCGATGGCGCGGACCAGGTCGCCGTTGCCGCGTGTGTAGCCCAGCACCGTCGCCAGTTCCATGGTGGCGGCTGCGGAGGCACCCGGTTCGCCGATGCGCACGATCTCCTGCTGCAGTTCGGCAGGGCTCAGGGTGCGGATGCGGTCATGGTAGGCGGCAAAGCGGCGCGCCACCGCGTCGGTGGATTCGACCACCGGCACGGCCACGGGCACCTCCACCCGCACAGGCACGGACACCGGCCGCAGCTCGGTCACCTGGGGCAAAGGTGCGCAGCCTGCCAGGCTCAGGCAGGCAACCAACAGCGAGGAAAGGACGAGCCTGTCAGACGGCATGGATCAACTCGATGCGGAAATGGGCGCCCGGCGCATTGGGCAGGACTTCGATGCGTCCACCGTGGGCAGCGACGTATTCCTGCACGATGGACAGGCCGATACCGGTGCCCCGCGCGGCGCCCGCCGGTTGGACTTCACCGCGGTAGAAGGGTTCGAACACGCGGCTGCGGTCGGCGTCGCTGATGCCAGGTCCTTCATCGACGATGTCGAGCCAGACGCGGTCGGCTTCGGCCTGCAGCCTCACCTGGATGCTAGCGCCCACCGGGCTGTAGCGTATGGCGTTGGACAAAAGGTTACGAAATGCCGTGCCGAGCTTGTCGCGGTCCACGGCCACCCGGGGCGTCTGGCCCGAGAGCTCAACCCTCAGCTGCTTGGCCTGCCACTGCAGCCGCTGCTCGTCGATGCGCTCCCTCAGCAGTTCTCCCAGATCGGTGGGCTCGCGCTGCAGCCTCCTCGCCTCGAAGGCCGCTGCATTGAAGCGCAGCAGGTCTTCGATCTGCTGCTGCAGCACGAGGGTGTTCTGCCGCAGGATCGCCACGATCTCTCGCTGGTTGTCGGTGAGGGCGCCCGCCACGCCGTCCTGGAAGAGGGACACCCCCTCGCGCAGGGCCGCCAGCGGCGTCTTCAACTCGTGTGAGACATGCCGAAGGAAGCGTGCCTTGTCGGCATCGATATCGGCCAACCGCAGGCGCAGCCAGTCCAGGCGGCGGCCCACTTCGCGCACGTCGGCCGGGCCACGGATCTCGATGGGCTCGTCGAGACGGTTCTCCCCCAGCGCCACGATGGCGCGTTCCAGCCGCTTGAGCGGCCGGGCCAGCCACAGGCCGAACACCAGCGCCAGCACCAGCGCGACGACGATGGCAGCCAGCACCTGCCGACCCAACTGCGTGCGGCTGGCATCGAGCGCCGCCTGCAGCGCCCGGTTGTGGTCCTCGTTCCCGGCGCGGACCTGCGCCGTCAGCGCCGCATGAAGGTCCACCAGCCGGCCGAAGGACTCGCTCACCCCGCGCTCGCGCAACCCCACGGTCTCGCGTGGCCCCTGCAAGAGCAGGTGGATCTGATCGACCGACTCCTGCCAGGCCGACTGTTGTGTGGGGCTGGCATGTTCCTGGAGCTGCCCGAGCAGGGTCCGGGCATCGGCCGCTGCCTGCTCGAAACGGTCCCGCAGCGCCGGGTCGTCGAGCACGAGGTACTGGCGGGCGGAGCGCTCCATCGTGGCGAGCAACTCGCCCAGGCCCTGGGCCTGGGCGCTGAGCACCACGGCGCGTTGCGCCCCTTCGCGCGAACGGTTGACGAGGTCCTCCAGTGTGTAGAGCCCGCGCAGCAACACGGCCGCCAGCAAGGCAGCAATGAGCAGGAAGGCCACCAGCAGCAACTGGCGGAAGGAGATGCGGGTGAGAGTCAGCATGGACAGCCGGCCACTATAGCGGCCGCCTTGACGCCTTGCCGACATCGCACCTACACTGCGTCCCGCTCCGGGGTGCACTGTGTGCTGAGATGGCGTGTGACGCCAAACCCGATGAACTTGATCCGGTTAATACCGGCGGAAGAAGAGCTGAATCTGTCCCTCGCAGCCGGCCCCTCGGGGCCGGCCCGCTCCCAGGGGCACTTTCCGGAGCACCCATGAACCGGAAAGGAGCCCCCATGAACGCCCCCGACAAATTTTCCCAGCAGCTGGCCCAGGCCCGCGAGCCGTTTCCTGCGTCCACCAAGGTCTGGGAAGCTGGCGGGCTGCACCCCAGCGTGCGCGTGCCGATGCGGGAGGTGAGCCTGACCAACGGCGAGACCGTCACCCTTTACGATACCTCCGGCCCCTACACCGACCCGCAGGCCACGATCGACGTGCGCCGAGGTCTCGACGCGCTGCGAGAACCCTGGATCGACACGCGCGCCGACACCGCAACCTATTCCGGCCGTGTGGCACAGGCGGTGGACGACGGCCTGAGCCCTGAGGCCCACGACCGTCTGCACGCCCTGCGTGCCCAGGCAGAGGGACTGCAGCGCCGTCCGCGCCGGGCGCTGGCCGGTGGCAACGTCACGCAGATGCACTATGCCCGCCGCGGCATCGTCACGCCCGAGATGGAGTTTGTCGCGATCCGCGAGAACGGCCGGCGCGCATGGATGCGCGAACACCTGGCCGATGCCGGGCGTGAGGCCCGCCTGCGCGGCCAGCCGCTGGGCGCGCGGCTGCCCGAGGTCATCACCCCCGAGTTCGTGCGCGACGAAGTGGCCCGTGGCCGCGCCATCATCCCGGCCAACATCAACCATCCCGAGCTCGAGCCCATGGCCATCGGGCGCAACTTTCTCGTCAAGGTCAACGCCAACATCGGCAACTCGGCCGTGACCTCCAGCATCGAGGAAGAGGTGGAGAAGCTGGTGTGGGCCATCCGCTGGGGTGCCGACACCGTGATGGATCTGTCCACGGGTCGCAACATCCACACCACGCGCGACTGGATCCTGCGCAACTCGCCCGTACCCATCGGCACCGTGCCCATCTACCAGGCGCTGGAGAAGGTGGGCGGGGTGGCCGAGGACCTCACCTGGGCCATCTTCCGCGACACCCTCATCGAGCAGGCCGAGCAAGGGGTGGACTACTTCACCATCCACGCCGGGGTGCGGCTGGCCTACATCCCGCTCACGGCGCAGCGGCGCACCGGCATCGTGTCGCGCGGAGGCTCCATCCTGGCCAAGTGGTGCATGGCCCATCACCGCGAGAACTTCCTCTACACGCACTTCGAAGAGATCTGCGAGATCATGAGGGCCTACGACGTGAGCTTCTCGCTGGGCGACGGCTTGCGGCCGGGCTCGCTGGCCGATGCCAACGACGAGGCCCAGTTCGCCGAGCTGCGCATGCTCGGTGAGCTGACGCAGATCGCCTGGCGCCACGACGTCCAGACGATGATCGAAGGTCCGGGCCATGTGCCGATGCACATGATCCAGGCCAACATGGAAGAGCAGCTGAAACACTGCCACGAGGCCCCTTTCTACACCCTGGGGCCGCTCACCATCGACGTGGCTCCTGGCTACGACCACATCGCCTCGGCCATTGGCGCGGCCATGATCGGCTGGTTCGGCACGGCCATGCTGTGCTACGTCACGCCCAAGGAGCACCTGGGCCTGCCCGACCGCGACGACGTGAAGCAGGGCCTGATCGCCTACAAGATCGCGGCCCATGCCGCCGACATCGCGAAGGGACACCCCGGCGCGAGGGCACGCGACGACGCGCTGTCCAAGGCGCGCTTCGAGTTCCGCTGGACCGACCAGTTCAACCTCGGCCTGGACCCGGACACCGCGCGCGAGTTCCACGACGAGACCCTGCCCAAGGACAGTGCCAAGGTGGCGCACTTCTGCTCGATGTGCGGCCCCAAGTTCTGCTCGATGAAGATCACCCAGGAGGTGCGGGAGTTCGCCGCGAAGCAGGGAATGGGGGAAGACCAGGCTCTGGCCGAAGGGTTGGCGGCGAAGTCCGCGGAGTTCCGCCAGGGCGGTGGCGAGTTCTACGTTCCGCTGCACCCGAAGGCCTGAGCCATGGCTGCGATGTCCATCGGCATCGCCGGTGCCGGCCTGCTGGGGCGATTGCTGGCGTGGCAGTTGTCGGGCGCCGGGCACCGGGTCACCGTCTTCGACCCCGCTGCAGGGCCGCTGGAGCGTGGCGCGGCCGCCTGGACGGCGGCCGGGATGCTGAGCCCGCTGGCGGAGCTCGAATGCGCCAGCACGGACCTCGCCCAGCTTGGCCTGCGCTCGCTGGTGCTGTGGCCCCGCCTCCTGACCGGCCTGCCGCTGCCGGTGGACCTGCGCTGCGAGGGCAGCCTCTTGCTGGCCCACGGTGCAGACCTAGGTACCGCGAAGCGTCTGGTCGATCTGCTGACGGCCAAGGCGCCCGAGGGTCGGCGGCCTGAGCCCCTGACCATGCTGCAACTGCAGTCGCTGGAGCCTGGTGTGCAGGGGCCGGCCCATGCCTGGCTGTTGCGTGGCGAAGGGCAGATCCACACCGTGCAGGCCCTGCAGTCACTGGCCGCGGGTGCCACCGCCCGCGGCACCCGGTGGCGCTGGGGACAGGCCGTGGAAGAGATCCTGCCCGGTCGCATTGACAGCGAGCGCTTCGACTGGGTCTTCGACGTGCGCGGCCTGGGTGCGCGCCCGACGCTGCCCCTGCGCGGGGTGCGCGGTGAGATCTTCTGGCTGCACGCCCCCGGTGTGACGCTGCACCGCCCGCTGCGCCTGTTGCACCCGCGCTGGCGGGTCTACCTGGTGCCGCGCCCCGGTGATCTGATCGTGGTGGGTGCCAGTGAGATCGAGTCCGAAGATCGCTCGCCCGTGTCCGTGCGCAGCACCCTGGCCCTGCTGTCGAGCGCCCACAGCGTGATGCCCGGGCTGGCCGAGGCGCGCATCGTGCACAGCGAGGCCAACCTGCGTCCGGCGCTGCCGGACAACCTGCCGCAGTTGCACATGCAACCCGGGCTCACGCGCATCAACGGGCTGTTCCGCCACGGCTGGCTTTTGGCGCCTGCGCTGGTGGAGCAGGCCCTGGCGGCGCTCGATCTGTCGCCCATAGCGATGAGCACCCCATGAACCCGCGAGCCACCCCCTGCCGCGTCCTCGTGAACGGCGAGGCCTACGACGTCGAGCCCGGCATCACGCTTGAGGTGCTGCTGGACCGCCTGGGCTTTGCGCCGCCATCCGTGGCCACGGCCATCGACGGTCAGTTCGTACCTCGGCAGCAACGGGCGAGCCGTGTGCTGCAGGAGGGGGACCGCATCACCTGTTTCCAACCCATCGTCGGAGGCTAGATGCACGCAGACGACTTCCTCCTCGCCGGCGTGCCCCTGCGCAGCCGCTTCCTGCTCGGCACGGCCGGCTATCCCTCGCCCCAGGTGCTGCGCGAGGCCATCGCGGCCTCGGGCGCCGAGGTGGTGACGCTGGGCCTGAAGCGTCAGCTCGCCGCCGGCGCGGGCGACAACGGCTTCATCGACATCGTGCGCGAAAGCGGCGCACGCCTGCTGCCCAACACGGCCGGCTGCCGCAGTGCCCGTGAGGCCATCACCCTTGCGCACATGGCGCGCGAGCTGCTGGAGACGCATTGGATCAAGCTGGAGGTGGTGGGCGACGAGCACACGCTCCAGCCTGACCCCTTCGAACTGGTGAGCGCTGCGGCACAACTCGTGAAGGACGGCTTCGAGGTCTTTCCCTATTGCACCGACGACCTCGTGAGCTGCCAGCGGCTGCTCGACGTGGGGTGCCGCATCCTCATGCCCTGGGGGGCCCCCATTGGGTCGGGGCAGGGCCTGCTCAACCCCTGGGCCCTGCGCACGCTGAGAGCCCGGCTGCCGGCAGCCACGCTCATCGTCGATGCCGGCATCGGCGCACCGTCGCACGCAGCCCTGGCGATGGAGCTGGGCTTCGACGCCGTGCTGCTGAACTCGGCCGTCGCACACGCCATCGACCCCGTGGGCATGGCCACCGCTTTCCGCCATGCCATCGAAGCAGGGCGCGGGGGCTGGCGCAGCGGCCTGATCGCGCCGCAGGACATGGCCCTGGCGTCCACCCCCGTGGCCGGCCGGCCCTTCGATCTGTGAAGCCGCCCATCGTCTGGAGCATCGCCGGCTCCGATTCGGGCGGCGGCGCCGGCCTGCAGGCCGACCTGAAGGCCTTCGACGCCTTCGATGTGCACGGCTGCACGGCCGTGGCGGCCGTCACCGCCCAGCATTCACGGGCCGTTCAGCGCATCGACGTGATGGAGTCCGAGGTGGTGGACGCCCAGCTGGCGGCACTGGCCGACGACCTGCCGCCGCAGGTGATCAAGGTCGGCCTGCTGGGCAGTGTGGACAACGTGCGCTGCGTGGCGCGCTGGGTCGACCGCCTGCGCGCGCGCGGCCCCGTCGCCGTGGTCCTCGACCCGGTGCGCGGTGCCACGACGGGTGCCCGCTTTGCCAACGAGGCCGTGCGGGAGGCCTTTCTGGCAGAGCTGCTCCCGCGCGCGACGCTGGCCACGCCCAACCGTGTCGAAGCGGCCTGGCTGCTGGGGCAAGACGCCCTCACCGAAGACGAGATGCCGTCGGCCGCCCAGGCCTTGCGGGCCTTGGGTGCCCAGGCCATCGCCATCACGGGTGGCGATGCCGGCGGCGCCTTCGCGCGAGACTGGATCGCCACGCCACAGGCCGAAGGCTGGCTCGACGCCCCACGCCTGGCAGCGCCACACCACCACGGCAGCGGCTGCGTCTTCGCCAGCTCGGCGGCGGCGGCCCTGGCCTGGGGCCACTGCGAAGCCGATGCCCTGGTGCTGGCCAAGATGGCCACCACGCAGGCGCTGCGCCGCGGCTATCCGGCGGGGCAGGGGGCCGGGCCCGTGCGGCCAGCCCGCGGCTTCGCCTCCTGCTTCGAGAATCTTCCGCGCCTGCGTCAGCCCGGCTGGCCGCTTGAAGATGCAGGGTGGGGCGGCTTCGCGCCGCTTGCGCGGCCCTTCCTCGGGCTGTATGCCATCGTCGACACGGCCGACGCCGTCGTGCGCGTCCTCGGGGCCGGTGTCCGGACGGTGCAGCTGCGCATCAAGCAGGCGGCGTCCCACACCCTGGAGCATGAGGTGCAGCGCAGCGTGCGTGCGGCGGCGTCGGTGGGCGCCCAGCTCTTCATCAACGACCACTGGGCCCTGGCGCTCGCCCACGGCGCCTACGGCGTGCATCTGGGCCAGGAAGACCTCCTTCGGCTCACGCCGGACGACTGGGCCGCCTTGCGCCGCGCCGGCTTGCGCCTGGGGCTGAGCACCCACAGCCACTGGGAGGTCTGCCGCGCCCTGGCTCTGGAGCCCAGCTACATCGCCTGCGGCCCCGTCCATGCCACGGCCACGAAGGACATGCCCTGGATCCCGCAGGGCGATGACAACCTCGCCTACTGGTGCCAGTTGCTGGACCGGCCCGTGGTGGCGATCGCTGGCATGGATGCACCCCGGGCGCGTGAAGCGGCCCGCTGCGGGGCATCCGGTGTCGCCGTGCTGCGTGGCATCACGCGGTCTGCCGATCTTGCGGCGGCGGTCCAGGGTTTGCAGGCAGCCATCCACGAAGGCGCCTGGGCAGCTCGCCGGCCAGCACCCGTCCACGCCCGCCCCAGCCTGCCGGGACCGGTGCCCACCGGCCTCGGCGATACACTGCCGGGCCACGCTGTACCCGACGCACTCGCGCCATGACCAACACCACCGTCTCGCCCCAGCCCGTCCATCTCATCCGCGCCAGCCGGCCTGCCGAACCGCTGGCCGTGCGCTGGCCCCGTGAGGCCGTGCAGGCCCTGTTCGAGCAACCCTTCAACGATCTGCTGTTCCAGGCCCAGCAGGTGCACCGCCAGCACTTCGACGCCAACGAGGTGCAGCGCTCGACACTGCTGTCGATCAAGACCGGCGGCTGCCCCGAAGACTGCAGCTACTGCCCCCAATCGGTGCATTACGACACCGGCGTCGAAGCCGGCAAGCTGCTTGACGCCGACGAGGTGCGTCGTGCGGCGCAGGCGGCGAAGGAGCAGGGCGCCAGCCGGTTCTGCATGGGCGCCGCGTGGCGCGCGCCGAAGGACCGCGACATCGAGAAGGTGGCCGAGCTGGTGCGCACGGTGAAGGACTTGGGCCTGGAAGCCTGCTGCACCCTGGGCATGCTCACCGACACCCAGGCCCGCACCCTGAAGGACGCCGGCCTGGACTACTACAACCACAACCTCGACACCGCCCCGGAAGCCTACGGCCGCATCATCAGTACACGCGACTACCAGGACCGCCTCGACACCCTGGAGCATGTGCGCTCAGCTGGCATGCACGTGTGCAGCGGTGGCATCGTGGGCATGGGCGAAACGCGCGACGAGCGCGCTGGGCTGATCGCCCAGCTCGCCAACATGGAGCCCTATCCCGAATCGGTGCCGATCAACCACCTGGTGCAGGTGGAAGGCACGCCGCTGCACGGACTGGATCCGCTCGACCCGCTCGAGTTCGTGCGCACCATCGCCGTGGCACGCATCACCATGCCCACTGCCCGGGTGCGCTTGTCGGCCGGGCGCCAGCAGATGAGCGAGGCCGTGCAGGCTCTGTGTTTCCTGGCCGGGGCCAATTCCATCTTCTACGGCGACAAGCTGCTCACCACCGGCAATCCGGATTGGGAGCGTGACCAGCGCCTCTTTGCCAAGCTGGGACTGCGCAGCACCTGACGCCAACTGGACAGCGCCTGCGGCGCGCTCATGCCATCATTTGGGCATGAAACCCGTTGTCCAGGAACTTGTCGAGCTGCTGCAGGTGGAGCAGCTCGAGCACAACCTCTTTCGCGGCGTGAGCGGCGACATCGGCAGCCCGCGCGTCTTTGGCGGCCAGGTGCTGGGCCAGGCCCTGATGGCCGCCGCCCGCACGGTCGATCCGGCCCGCCCCGTGCACTCGCTGCATGCCTACTTCCTGCGCCCGGGCGACAAGAATGCCCGTATCGTCTATGACGTCGATCGCATTCGCGACGGTGGCAGCTTCACCACGCGGCGCGTGGTGGCCATCCAGCACGGCCAACCCATCTTCAATTTCGCCGCTTCCTTTCATGTGAGGGAGGAGGGCGTGTCCCACGCGAGCGCCATGCCCATGGTGCGCGGGCCGGAAGGCCTGGCCAGTGAGTGGGAGCTGCGCCAGGCTTGGCTGCACAAGGTGCCGGAGGCCCTGCGCGGTGTGCTGCACGCCGAGACGGCCATCGAGATCCGCCCAGTGCAGCCGCTCGATGCTTTCAACCCGCCGCCGGCAGCGCCCCTCCACAACGCCTGGCTTCGCGCCGCCGACCGGCTTCCCGACGACCCGCTGCTGCACCAGGCCATGCTGGCGTATTCGTCGGATTTCGGCCTGCTGCGCCCGGCGCTGATGCCGCATGGCCTGAGCTTCTACAAGGGCAACGTCCAAGTGGTGAGCCTGGACCACGCGATGTGGTTCCACGACGACTTCCGCATGGATGATTGGCTGTTGTATGCCGCCGAATCGCCTTGGGCGGGTGGGGCGCGCGGGTTCAGCCGAGGTCAGCTGTACACCCAGGATGGCCGCCTGGTGGCCTCCGTGGCACAGGAAGGGCTCCTGCGTTCTGTGAGGTCTTCCCGCGACCCGGCATGACACCCGAAGAGCTGGTGACATACTGAACTTCCCGCGTTCAGGAGAAGGCCAGATGCTTGCATTGCGCACCCGCCCCGTCCTGGTGGCCCTGTCTCTGGCGTTGGCCATGTCGGCCGCGCACAGCATGCTTCGCCCAGGAGACAAGGCACCTCTGTTCACCACCGAGGCGGCCCTGGGGGGCAAGAGCTTCCAGTTCCAGTTGTCCCAGGCACTCGCGCGCGGCCCGGTGGTGCTGTATTTCTATCCCAAGGCCTTCACCTCGGGCTGCACCTACGAAGCCAACCTGTTCGCCGAGGCCAGTGACCGTTTCGAATCCCTGGGCGCGACGGTGATCGGTGTCTCGAACGACGACATCGAGACGCTCAAGCGCTTTTCCGTGGAAGCCTGCCGCAGCAAGTTCGCGGTCGGCGCCGACCAGGACGCGCGCATCATCCGCGCTTACAAGGCCCAGATTGCTTCCCGCTCGGACATGGCCGATCGAATCTCGTACGTGATCGCGCAGGATGGCACGGTTGTCCACGTTCACCATGGTGCCAACCCGGAGGGGCACGTGGCCACCACCTTGAGGGCCGTAGAGCAGATCAAGCGAGCGAGCACCCGGTGATCCGTCCATTGCACACCGCGGTGGGCTTTCTTTTATTTGACATAATATACATTATCGCTAGTATAAACGAGTTGGCCCGGCATCCTCCAGCGACCGAGCGTGGACTCAAGCCCCTTGGGGCAACTTCACTGCGGCACTCGTACCGTGCACGTCCGTTGACCAGAGGGCCGCGCCCGCTTGTGCCGCGGTCGCCAAGGGCGCGGTCTGGAAATCGATCCAGATCGCAAAGCCGCGACCGTCCAGACCCTCATCCATGCCGATCGTGGCGCCGTGAAGTTGCGCGATGCGCGCCACCAGTGACAGGCCGATGCCGCTGCCGCGCCCACCTGTGCCAGGCACACGGTAGAAGCGATCAAAGATGCGGTGACGCTCCTGTTCAGGCACACCCGGTCCGTTGTCTGCCACGCGCAAACGCACGCGACGGTCTCCAGGACTCAACGCGATGGACCTGCACGAGATTTCGCAGCGGCCACCTTCGGGCGTGTAGCGCAGGGCGTTGTCGATCAGGTTGCGCACCAGCACCCCCAGCGCGTTCACCTGGCCGTGCACGCTGCACGGCTCCAGATCGAGGCCGATGCGCTGACGACGGCTGCAGGCGACGACTTCGAAGTCGTGCGTGACCAGCGCGACGGTCTCGAACAGCTCCACGGTATCGTCGGGCTTGAGATGGGAGGCATCGATGCGCGCCAGGTCGAGCAGTTGCTCCGACAGGCGCGCGCTACGCTTCACGCCGGCAGTCAGGCGCTCGAGCGCAGCCTGTCGGTCTTCGGGGCGCTGCGCCGTGGCGGCAAGTTCGGCATGTGCCAGCAGACCGGCCAAGGGGGTGCGCAGTTCATGGGCTGCATCGGCAATGAAGCGTTTTTCCGCCTGCACCGTGGCGTCGAGCTGGCCCAGCAAGCCGTTGAAGGATTCCACCAAGGGCCGCACTTCGGCGGGCAGGGTGCTCACGGGCAGGGGCTGGAGGTCGAGCGGCTGGCGTCGGCGCAAAGCCTCGCGCAAGGCACCGACAGGCCGGAACGACCAGTGCACCACGCCCCAGATGGCGCCCTTCAGCAGGATGAGCACCAGCACGGCCGAGATCAGGCTGATCTGCGTCCAGGCATGCACGTCGGCCAGCAGCACCCGCTTGGGTTTGCCCACTTGCACCTGCAGCTGGCCGGTGGCATCGGACACGGCATAGACCCGCCAGCGTTCGCCGTTGATCACGGTCTCGGCAAAACCATCGCTGAAGTCGGGCTTGAGGGCCTCGGCGGGCGCGTCCGGCGAAGCCATCACCACCCTCTCCCGCCGATCCCAGGCCTGGAAGCTGATCTTGTCTCCGCCATAGTCGGCGCCTGCGGGCAAGCTGAAACGAGGGCTGTCGGCCAGCTCACCCAGTTGCGCTGGCATCGACAGCAGCACCTGGGTGCCGATGTTGCTCAGCATCTTGTCGAGCACGCCGGTCTGCTGGCGGCCGAACTGATAGACAAAGCAGCCCACCCACGTCAGCCAGAAGAGCGCCAACAGCGAGAACAACACCACCAGCAGGCGGACCTTCAGTGAGCGCGCCCGCGGACATTCCTGGGCCTGCATGGGCTCGCATGGGCGGGCAAGGCTCATGCCATGGTCTCCTGGGCAATGCTGTAGCCGAAGCCATGCACGGTGGTGATCAGCTGGTCTCCGAGCTTGCGGCGCAGCTGGTGCACATAGACGGCAATGGTGTTGCTCTCGATGCTGCTGGAGCCACCATAGACGGCATCCTGCAACTGGTCGCGGGTGACGGTGCGCCCACGCCGCTCCATCAGGGCCAGCAAGGTTCGGTACTCGTGCACACTGAGCGCCACGCGCTTCCCGTCACGCTCCACACACTGTCGCGAAGGGTCGATCACGATGTCGCCGTGCGTCAGCACGGGAGCCACCCTGCCCTGCGCGCGCCTCAGCACGGCACGCAGACGGGCTTCGAGCTCATCGAGTTGGAAAGGCTTGACCAGATAGTCGTCGGCCCCGGCGTCCAGGCCCTGAATGCGGTCACTGAGCTGGTCGCGTGCGGTGGCGATGATGACCGGCGTCGGGTCGTAGCGCGTGCGCAGGAACTGCAGCACCGACAAGCCTGAGCCCTGCGGCAGACCCAGGTCGAGCAGCACGGCCTGGTAGCCGTGGTCGGTCAACGCCAGGCGCGCGCCGGCGGCGTCACCCACGCAATCCACCTGCCAGCAACCGCGCTGCAGGTGCTGCTGCAGGGCCGCCGCCAGCATCTCGTCATCTTCCACCACCAGCAGTTGCATGCTTGTCCCTCGATGGCGCCACCCGCGGGCGCCCGATCGCTACTGTGCGCCCAAGCGATTAAAGAGTTCTTAAAGCACCCACCCCACCATGCCTCCGGTGGACCCGATGGAGACCCGCATGCTTGCCCGCACTGGCTTGAGCCCCCTGCCCCGCCCCGCACCGATGCCAACGACGCCGCAGACACCCCCTGCCCTTGCCGACATTGTGCCGCCGAGCTGGCCGGACGAGGCCACCACGGTCCCGCCTGGCCTCTTCCTTCGCCACTGCCTGTCCTTGCACGAGGGCAGTGTCCGGCAGGTGGTGGCGCGGGGGGATGCCGAGAGCCTGCTCTGGGAGGCGCCGCGCGAACGCGTCCTGCAAAGTCACTACCGGCACCCCCTGCCTTGCGGCGGGCCGGAGTCGTCGGGCGCGACCGACCTGCATGCCCTGCTGGATACCGATGGTTGGCCCGTGGCGTGGTGGCAGCGCTTCGTGCTGGGTCCGGCCTTCTGGCCGGCCTGGGCCTTGCCCTATGCGATCGAGCACCAGTCGATGCATGCCCTCGAGGCCGATCCTGGGACTTCCGCCCCGAAAACGGCCTTTTCCCGTCCGCAGGCGCCGCATCTGAAGCAGCACGCCTTCTACATCGAGAGCTTCATGGATGAACTCGCCCACGCCACAGGCCGCGATCCCCTGGCCTACCGCCTGGGCCTGCTGGAGGCTCGGCCGGTGCATACCCGGCTCCTGCATCATGCCGCGCAGCGCATCGGGTGGAGTCGATCCCGTGTGCCTGGCCGAGGCCTCGGTCTCGCACTTGCCGGTGCCGGCGGGGTTGCCGTCCAGGTGATGGATGTGTCTGCCGGTGGGGCGGATGGCCTGCGCATCCATCGCGTGGTGGTGGCCGTGACGTGTGCGCCCAGCGAGGACCGCGTGACTGCGCAGGCGATGGCGGCTGCATCGGTCCGGGCCAGCCTGAAGGTGGCGCTGGAAGGGCTGCGGCCCGGTCCCTCCGCCTGGCATCCGGATCGGGATCCGCCGGAGATCGTCGTGGACTGTTTCGAGCAAGAGGATGTCGTCACGCCAGCGCCCGAGCGGGCTGCCGCGGCCACCCTGCCTGCCTTGTGCAATGCGCTGTTCCTTTGCACGGGCCAGCGCGTGCGCGAGTGGCCGGTGTCAGCCGGCCGTTGAGCCCGCGCGGCTCAGCGCTGCGGGGCCAGGGGCAGGAAGAGCAAGGCAGCCACGCGAGAGCGCGGCCGCGGTGTCGCGGCCGACGGCACGGTCGTGGACATCGGCGGCGGTGAGGACGGCGCAGCGCCTCGCGCACCTTGCTGGGCGGGGGCCTGGCTCGCCCGATGGGCAGACCGCTCAGCCTGGGCTTGCGTCGGAGTACCGGGCAGCGCCCTCCAGTGTTGTGTTGACCACATGGAACACCTCGCTTTGGGTTGAACAATGCGAGGCATTCTGGAAAACCGCGTTTAAGAACTTCTTAGCCGCAACCCCACAGGGGCTGCGGCTTTCGGACACAGGGTCGAGTTCACGGAGCGAAGACGAAGTCGGCGGTCTGGTCGGCCGACGACAGATCCACCTCGGCCTCCTGGTTGTCCTGGCCCGGGACACGGGCCTGCACGGTGTAGCGTGCTGCCGCCCCGGCATCGGGCGTGAAGCTGTAGGAGGTGGCGGCGACGTCATAGGCCGTGAAGGCGGGAGCTGCCACCGGCAGGCTGAACAGGTAGCCCCCCGTGTCGGCATCTACCGGGCGGGCCGTCCACTCGATGGTTTGCCCGTTGACGGTCTGGAGCGCACGCACCATCGCATCGGGTACCTCGGCCGAACCGCTGGTGCTCACCACGCCGGAGACCGAACGCATGTCGCTGTTGGTCAGCGCGATGGGGGTGGACGATGGGTTGATCGTCGTGCGTCCCACGTCCGACACCGGCACACCCGTCATCACCAGCGTCACACGCCCCTCGGCGGCGATGACGAGGTCGTAGTTGCCGGCCGGCACGGGCGACAGCAGGAAGCGCCCCTGCGCGTCGGTCACCGTCGCGCGGGCCACCAGGCCATCCTGCTGGAGCGACACGGCAGCACCGGAGGGAGGCAAGGCCGTCAGGTGGCCCAGCACCGACAGCGCACCGTTGTCCACACGCGGGATGGCGGTGAGCACCGGCTTGAGCAAGTAACGACCCGAATTTCCGGCTCGCACCACCGACTTGCAGGCGTCGAAGTCGAGCACCACATCCGCCATTTCCCCTTCTTCGACGACCAGGTTGACGGGGATTTTCAGGCCGGTCTGCTGCGCGCTCGGTGTCTGCAGGGGCACTTCGTCCTGGCCCGTGGGGACGAGCGAATTGGCCATCGGGTCTTGCGGCGAATTGCCGGCAAGCACCAGACGCAACTGGGTGTAGGTGCCGACCGGCAGGGTCGTGGTGCCGAGTTCTTCCAGCACCCCGTTGGTCAGCGTGAGCAGGTCCACGCGACGCGGCGGGTCGAGCACGAGGCTCTGCCAGCCGCTGTCGGTGTCCATGGCCTCGCTGCTGCGGTGCACGTCCACACGCACCACGGTCACGTTGACCTCGTCATAGCCGCAGGCGGGCGCATCGGTCAGCGCCACGCGCAGGCTGCCTTGGCCCGATGTCGAGCTGCCGCCTCCCCCACCGCCGCATGCGGCAGCCAGGGCGGTGAGGGCAAGCACGGCGCTCGCCATGCGCAAACGTGTCCAGAACCTGTTCATGATGTCATCCACTCCGAGAAGCAATCCAATGCATGGGAGGTTATCCCATCCATCCAGGCATGGGTGACCCCATGACGTCACAATCGTTTCCGGCCGTAACGAGCCGCCCTCCTCCGCGTCACTGCTGAAAGCATTTCATGCAACTCAAATGGCTCGAAGACCTGCTGGCCCTCGCCGAGGCCGGTACCCTGGCCAAGGCCGCACAGCAACGGCACGTCACCCACCCGGCCTTCGGACGGCGCATCCGTGCCCTCGAGGCTTGGGCTGGCACGCCCTTGATCGACCGCGCTGCCACCACCTTGCGCTTCACAGCCGAGGGCCAGGCCATGCTGGAAGCCGCCCGTGAGGCGCTCGCCGCCCTGGCGAGCGCACGCCGGCGGCCTGTCGGTGACACAGAAGACCTCCCGCTTCGCATTGCCACGGGACGCACCCTTGCCCGCACCCTGTTCGCCACGTGGTATGCACGCATGGCACCCCTGATCGGGCCGCGCCCGGTGCAGGTCTCGACCCGGGTGGTGCAGGAAACGACCAGCCTGCTTGAGAACGGCGCCGCTGACTTCATGCTCACCTACTTCCATCCCGTGCTCGCGCTGCGGCTGGACCCGCGCCGCTTCACCCACCTGCGCCTCGCCGACGAAGCTTTGTGGCCCGTGAGCGCACCCGACGACCAGGGGCGTGCGCTGCACGCGCTGTCGCGCCGCCGCCCGTCTCCCTGGCTGCCGTACACCACCAGCCTGGCGCTGGGGCGACTCCTGGAAGACCACCTGCACAGCCAGCTCAAGCCGCCTCGGCTTCGCACCGCCATCGAGTGCGACTCGGCCGATGCCGCCCACGAGTTTGCGCTGCGCGGTTTCGGCATCGCCTGGCTGCCCCGCTCCATGGTGGCGGCCGACTGCCGTGCCGGCCGGCTGCACAAGCTGGGGGACCGCAGTGACGAGATCCGTCTGGAAGTGCGGCTGTACCGTCCACGCCGAAGGCTGCCTGCCTGGGTGGAGGCACTCTGGGAAGCCAGTACCGACATGACTTCCGAGTGAAGGGGCAGTGTGCTGAACGGGCACGACAATGTGCCGGATCGGCACATTCGCGAAGTGGCCGGAAACGATCATTGACGTCATCCACCCACCAGAAGGAGACGCCCCATGCAACTCACCCGCCGCGCCTTCCAGGCCCTGGCTGCCACGGCTGTGCTGCTTTCCGCCCCCGCCTGGGCCCAGTCGGGCCCCTACCCCAGCCGCCCGATCACGATGCTGATCGGCTATCCGCCGGGCGGCAGCACCGACCTGACCGGACGCACCGTGGCCGACGAGTTGGCCCGCCTCCTCAAGACCACGGTCGTGGTCGAGAACCTTGGGGGCGCCGGTGGGGCCCTGGCGGCGCAGAAGCTCATCGCCGCGCCGGCAGATGGCTACACGCTGATGGTGGGAGCCAACAATGAACTGATCATCAACCAGCATATCAACCGGCAGATCAAGTACGACGGGCTGAAGGACTTCACGCCCATCGGCCTGGTGGCCTCCCAGCCCCTGGTGCTGGTGGCCTCGCCAAAGGCCGGGGTGAAGACCACCGCCGAGTTCGTCGAGAAGGTCAGGCGTCAGCCGGGCCAGTTCAGCTATGGCAGCTCGGGCGTGGGCACCTCCCTGCACCTGGCCGGTGAACTCGTGAAGGAACGCGCTGGACTGGACCTGGTCCACGTGCCCTACCGTGGCGTGGCCCCGCTCACGACCGACCTGCTGGGCAACACCATTGAATATGGCGTCTATGTGCTCTCGTCGGGGCTGCCGCATATCCGCGCCGGCAAGGTGACGGCCCTCGGCACCACGGAGGCGAAGCGCTCGGCCCTCACCCCCGACATCCCCGCGCTGTCCGAACACCCGGCCATGAAGGACATCGACGTGAGCACCTGGTTCATGCTCGTCGGCCCGCCGGGTCTGCCCCAGCCGGTTGTGCAGACCCTGCAGACAGCCCTGGACGAGGCTCTGAAAGCGCCAGCGCTGCGCCAGAAGCTCGAGGCATCCGGGTCCACCGTGGTGAACGCCCAGCCGGACCTGCGCGCCTTCATGACCGCAGAATCCGCGAAGTTCAAACGCATGGCCGAAGTGGCCAAGATCGAGCCCTGATGCCCATGACCGAGTTCCTGCTGCCCGCTCCCGACCTGTCCCGCTGGCGCGCCGGCAACACCGGCACCGAAGGCGTCTGGCGCTTCGAGGGGGCGCAACCGGGCCCCAAGGTGGCCGTCGCGGCCCTCATCCACGGCAACGAGCTGTGCGGTGCCTGGGCGGTGGCCGGCCTGCTGGAGCAGTTGGCCCGTGGCCTGCGCGTGCGCCGTGGCCAGCTGACCCTGCTGCTGTGCAACCTGGCCGCCTTCGACCGCTTCGACCCGGGCGCACCCGATGCCTCGCGCTTCGTCGAGGAAGACCTCAATCGGCAGTGGAGCCTTGATCGCATGGCCTCGGCCAGCAGCCTGGAGCGGCGCCGCGCCGCCCAGTTGCGGCCCTGGCTGGAAGACGCCGACCTTCTGCTCGACCTGCATTCCATGCACGAACCGGGCAGCCCGCTGCTGCTCACCGGCACCCTGCCGCGGCACGTCGCCTTTGCGCGCCGGCTCGGCCTGGGCGGCCATGTGGTGATCGACGCCGGACATGCGGAGGGTACCCGCCTGCGAGACTTCGGTGCCTTCGGTGAGCCGCAGGGCTCGGCCCAGTCGCTGCTGATCGAATGCGGCTACCACGGCGACCCGCACAGCCGCCGTGTGGCCGAAGATGCGGTCTACCGCCTGATGCAGTGCGCGGGCTGTGTCGATGAAACGGCCCTGCCGCCGCAGTGGCGCCTGGACACCGAACCTGCACGCTGGTCCCTGACGGTGACCGACGCCGTGGTGGCGCGCAGCCTCGATTTCCAGTTCGCGCAGCCCTGGCGCAACCTCGAGGTGCTGCCTCACCAGGGCACGCTCATCGGCACCCATGCCGGCGAGCCGGTCCTCAGTCCCTATGACGATTGCGCGCTGGTGATGCCCTCGCTGCGCCAGTTGCGCCCGGGCGTGACGGTGGTGCGTCTGGCGAGGCGTACAGCGCTGCAGGACTGAGTTCAGGCCGGCAGCCGCCAGTCCATCTGGTCAAGGGCTGCCAGGAAGTCAGGCACCCGGTCTGCTTCCAGGAGATCGATGCCCCCGGCACCTGCCCGCCCGCCACCACCGAAGCGCCGGCACAGCGCATCGGCACTGCCGGCGCAGTCCCGAGGTGCACGCAGGCTGACCAGAAACCCGCCTTGCGCATGCGCCTTGAGGACCGCCTGCGCTCGCGCCGGATCGCGCAGCACCATCTCGTTGGCCAGCACCCCCACCACACGTCGGCTCCAGGGCGTGTCGGGCAGTTCCCGCACCACGGCCTGCGCACTCTCCCAGCGCAGTGGGGCACGCAGACCTTGTTCGAGATCCGCGCAGCGACGCTCGTCGAGTTGAGCAAACACCGGGTCGCGTGCCCAGGCCTGCAACGGGTCGGCATGTCCGAGCATATGCTCGAAGAGTTCGCCCGGCGGCAGGTGCACATCCACCACGGTGTCGCCGTAGGCGTTGTAGTTGATGGCTTCGCCCAGACGCCGCAGCACAGCCCGCTGGGCGACGTCCCATCCACCGGCTTCAGCCAGCCGCTCGGCCACGGCGCCGAGGTTGTCGCCGTAGGCGCCCACCAGGGCCCAGGCGCGGTGACGGCCCTGCAGGAAGCGATCCATCAGCAGGCTGGTGCACAAGCGCGCATCACCATCGAGATGGGCCTGCAGTTGCGGATGCACGGGCACGTCGCCGGGATGATGGTGGTCGAAGTAGCGCACACGCACCCCCTGCCCCAGCAATCGCCGCAAAGCGGCACCGTTGCGGTGCATGGACACGTCGCACACCAGCACGTCGTCGCCGGGGCCAGCCTGCACCCGCTCCAGCAATTCGATGTCACGTTTCAGCCCGGTGACCAGTTCGGCCGGCCCCGGGTGGGCCAGTCGCCACTGCACCACGGCACACAGGCCGTCGGCGTCACCATTGCAGACGTCAATCTGGCGACTCATCGGGGTTTCTTTCAAGGCTTTCCAGGGCTTCCAGCACTTCCGAGTCGGGCACCTGATGGAAGTCGCGGTAGTGGGCTCCCACCCCGTGGAACCAGGCCGGCTGGCTCAGGCAGACGATGCGGTCGGCCTCGTCCGCCAGCAAGGCCAGGCTGTCGGGCGGAGCCACAGGCACGGCCAGCACCACCGCCTTCGGTTGTGCCTGCCGCAGGGCCCGCAGTGCTGCGCGCATCGTGGTGCCCGTGGCAATGCCGTCATCCACCACGATCACGGTACGGCCCTTCAAGAGGGGCAGCGGCTTGCCATGGCGGTAGTGATCGCGCCGACGTGCAATTTCACGCAGGGCATCGCGCTCCTGGTCGGCGAGGTAGCGCGCGTCGGCTCCGGTGTCTCGACAAAGCGCCTCATCCACCACCGTCTGGGGCGGGTCGCCCTCGACGACCGCGGCCACCGCCAGCTCAGGCTGCCCTGGGGCGCCGATCTTGCGCACCAGCAGCAGGTCGATCGGCGCACGCAGCCGCTCGGCGATAGGCGCCGCTACGGGCACGCCGCCGCGCGGCAGCGCCAGCACCACCGGATGCTTCAGCCTCAGTTTCTCGAGGACCTCGGACAGCAGTTCGCCCGCTTGCCGTCGGTCTGTGAACACCGGTTCCATGTGCAGCGTCCCCCGTACAAGCATAGAACCATTTACGTCGGCCCAATCGAGTTGGTTTGACCAGCATCAATCCCCATGGCCTGACCAGGCGGAGGATGACGGGAAAGTGAAACAGTTTCTGCGTCGAGTGAAAACCGGTCGCGCTTTGCGATCCGCGCGCCTACGATGGATATCTCAACCGTGTTCCTGAAGGAGACACGCCATGTCCGCTCCCAAGGCGGCCCCCAGAGGCCACAGCTCCCCCAGATCCTCCCCCGCGCCCCAGCCCGCCGACATCTGGGGCAATCTGGTGCGCCATCAGCTCGAGTGGGGGGTGAAATCCACCCTCACCCTCATCAAGAGCGCCGAGGCCATGCGCAAGATTCAGTTGCACTACGCCAACTTGGCGCGTGAACGCCATGAAGACGTGCTGGAACGCCTGCACGATGCCACATCGCCGGAGCAGATGGTGAGCTTGCAAGCCGAGCTCTGGCGCTTCGACGGCGCAGGTGCCATGCGCTACTGGCAGGATCTCTTCGACGCCGCAGCACGCATGAATGCCGACCTGATCGGCTGCGTGGCTGGAGCCGCCGAGGCGACCCGGGATGACAGCCTGGCCACGGCGATGCAACCCTTCCAGGGCGGCATGCACACCGGCATTGCGCCGCTGGACGAGCTCATCAATGCCTCGCTCAACCAACAGCTGATGAAGCCCGCGAGAGCGTCATGACAGCGCGGCGATGACTTCCGGCGGAGCCTGGACGAGCTCGATCAGCACGCCCTCTCCGCCCAGCGGGAACTCGTCGTTGCCCTTGGGGTGGACGAAGCAGATGTCATGACCGGCGGCGCCCTTACGGATACCGCCGGGGGCGAAGCGCAGCCCCTTGGCGCTGAGCCACGCCACGGCCTGGGGCAGGTCGTCCACCCAGAGGCCCACATGGTTCAGAGGCGTGGCATGTACCGCGGGCTTCTTGTCGGGGTCCAGCGGCTGCATGAGATCCACCTCGACTGCCGTGGCACCGTGCCCGAGTTCGCAGATGTCTTCGTCGACGTTCTCCCGTTCGGAGACGAAGCTGCTCTTGACCTGCAGCCCCAGCAGATCGACCCAGAGCGCTCGCAGGCGCTGCTTGTCGGGCCCGCCGATGGCAATCTGCTGGATGCCCAGCACCTTGAAGGGTTTGCTGTTCATGCTCATTCGAACCTCAGGATGGGCTGATCCACCGCCAGGCTGTCACCGGGGGAGGCCAGCACCTCGGCCACCACGCAGTCCTGCGCGGCGGTGAGGATGTTCTCCATCTTCATCGCCTCGATGACCGCCAGACGCTCGCCGGCCTGCACGGTCTGCCCCACCTGGGCCAGCACCTGCGTGAGCAGGCCCGGCATGGGCGAGAGCAGGAACTTGCTGGTGTCGGGCGGCGCCTTGTAGGGCATCAGCTTGAAGAGCTCGGCTCCACGTGGCGACAGCACCTGCGCATCGATGCGAACGCCGTTGTGCATCACCTGCAGCCACACGCCGTGGCGTTCGATCTGAGCGGTGAAGGGCTGCCCGTTGCAGCGACCGCTGGCCCTCACCCCGCCGAAACGCCAATCCTTGTCGATCTCGTAGGCGTGGTCGCCGATGTTCACCACCAGGGCGCCTCCCTCCTGGCCGGCCACCCGGACCGGATGGTGGACATGCTGGCCTTGCTCACCCCTGACGACCACCACGTGGTCGATGGCCACACGCACCTCCCGCCCCGACATCTGGCCGCTGATGCCCAGCGCCCGGTCGCGGTACTTGCGGTGGGCGGCGGCCGCCAGCGCCACCGGAAAGAGCGGATCGTCGTGCGCCACGTCCGAGGCCGAGAAGCCCTTCGGGTAATGCTGGGCGATGAAGCCGGTGTTGAACTGCCCGGCCTGGAAGTCCGGATGAGCCAGCAGTGCGGCCTGGAAAGGGATGTTGCTGGAGATGCCGCGGATCACGAAGGCGTTGAGGGCCTCGCGCATCTTGGCGATGGCATCCGCCCGGTCGAGCCCGTGCACGATGAGCTTGGCGATCATCGAGTCGTAGTACATCGGGATCTCGCCGCCCTCGTAGACCCCGGTGTCGACCCGCACGCCGCCGCCTTCCGGCACGGGTTGCGCCGCCTGCATCGTGGTGTCAGGCGGCAGGTAGCGCACCAAGCGGCCGGTCGAGGGCAGGAAGTTGCGGAACGGGTCCTCGGCGTTGATGCGGCACTCCATGGCCCAGCCGTGGCGGCGGATGTCGCCCTGGCCAAAAGGCAGCTTCTCACCCGCGGCCACACGGATCATCAGCTCCACCAGGTCGAGTCCGGTGATGCACTCGGTGACCGGGTGCTCTACCTGCAGGCGGGTGTTCATCTCCAGGAAGTAGAAGCTCTGGTCCTTGCCGACCACGAACTCCACCGTGCCCGCGCTCTGGTACTTCACCGCCTTGGCCAAGGCCACGGCCTGCTCACCCATGGCCTTGCGGGTGGCCTCGCTGATGAAGGGGCTGGGGGCCTCCTCGATCACCTTCTGGTGGCGGCGCTGGATGGAGCACTCGCGCTCCCACAGGTAGACGACGTTGCCATGGCCGTCGCCCAGCACCTGGATCTCGATGTGGCGCGGCTCCTCGACGAACTTCTCAATGAAGACCCGGTCGTCGCCGAAGCTGTTGCGTGCCTCGTTGCGACACGAGGCGAAGCCCTCATGGGCCTCCTTGTCGTTGAAGGCCACACGCAGACCCTTGCCGCCACCGCCGGCGCTGGCCTTGATCATCACGGGATAGCCGATCTCGCGTGCGATCTCCACCGCCCGCTCGGGTGACTCGATCGCGTCGTTCCAGCCCGGGATGGTGTTGACGCCAGCCTCCTGCGCCAGCTTCTTCGAGGCGATCTTGTCGCCCATGGCTGCGATGGAATAGTGCTTCGGGCCGATGAAGACCAGGCCCTCGTCCTCCACGCGGCGGGCGAAGTCCTCGTTCTCGGACAGGAAGCCGTAGCCCGGATGGATGGCCTGCGCGCCCGTGCGCTTGGCGGCGGCAATGATCTTGTCGGCCACCAGGTAGGACTCACGGCTGGGTGCCGGGCCCAGCAGCACGGCCTCGTCGGCCAGTTCCACATGCAAGGCGTCCTTGTCGGCCTCGGAATACACGGCCACCGTCTGGATGCCGAGCTTCCTGGCGGTCTTGATCACGCGGCAGGCGATCTCACCGCGGTTGGCAATCAGAATCTTCTTGAACATCTTGAGGCTCCCGGGCGATCAGAGGGGGATGTTCCCGTGCTTGCGCCAGGGGTTGTCGAGCTTCTTGTCCTTGAGCATGGCCAGGCTGCGGCAGATGCGCTTGCGGGTTTCGTGGGGCTGGATCACGTCGTCGATGTAGCCCCGAGCCCCGGCCACGAAGGGGTTGGCGAAACGCGCCTTGTACTCGGCCTCGCGGGCGGCCAGCTTGGCCGGGTCGGACTTGTCCTCGCGGAAGATGATCTCCACCGCTCCCTTGGCGCCCATCACGGCGATCTCGGCATTGGGCCAGGCCAGGTTCACGTCGCCGCGCAGGTGCTTGGAGGCCATCACGTCGTAGGCGCCACCGTAGGCCTTGCGGGTGATGATGGTGATCTTGGGCACCGTGGCCTCGGCGTAGGCGTAGAGCAGCTTGGCACCGTGCTTGATGATGCCGCCGTACTCCTGGCTGGTGCCGGGCATGAAGCCGGGCACGTCGACGAAGGTGACGACCGGGATGTTGAAGCAGTCGCAGAAGCGCACGAAACGCGCGGCCTTGATGGAGCTCTTGATGTCCAGGCAGCCCGCCAGCACCAGGGGCTGGTTGGCCACGATGCCCACGCTTTGCCCGTCCATGCGGCCGAAGCCGATCACGATGTTCTGTGCATAGTCGGGCTGCAGCTCGAAGAAGTCGCCATCGTCCACCACCTTCAGGATGGCTTCCTTGATGTCGTAAGGCTTGTTCGGGTTCTCGGGCACCAGGGTGTCGAGCGAGTGATCCAGCCGATGGGCCGGGTCGCCGCTGGGGCGCACGGGGGCCTTCTCGCGATTGTTCAGCGGGATGTAGTTGAAAAAGCGCCGCAGCATCTGCAGGGCCTCGACGTCGTTCTCGAAGGCCAGGTCGGCGACACCGCTGCGCGCAGTGTGCGTGGTGGCGCCTCCCAGCTGCTCGGCGGTCACTTCCTCGTGCGTGACGGTCTTCACCACCTCGGGGCCCGTCACGAACATGTAGGAGGAGTCCTTGACCATGAAGATGAAGTCGGTCATGGCCGGGCTGTAGACCGCCCCACCCGCGCAAGGCCCCATGATGAGGCTGATCTGCGGGATCACGCCCGAGGCCAGCACGTTCTTCTGGAACACGTCGGCATAGCCGCCCAGCGAGGCCACGCCTTCCTGGATGCGCGCGCCGCCCGAGTCGTTCAGGCCGATCACCGGCGCACCCACCTTCATGGCCTGGTCCATCACCTTGCAGATCTTCTCGGCATGCGCTTCTGACAGCGCGCCGCCAAAGACGGTGAAGTCCTGGCTGAACACGAACACCAGGCGGCCGTTGATGGTGCCGTAGCCGGTGACCACGCCGTCGCCAGGGATCTTGGTGTCGGCCATGCCGAAGTCGGCGCAGCGATGTTCGACGAACATGTCCCATTCCTCGAAGCTGCCGTCATCCAGCAGCAGTTCGAGGCGTTCGCGGGCCGTCAGCTTGCCCTTGGCGTGCTGGGCGTCGATGCGCTTCTGTCCGCCGCCCAGCCGGGCGGCTGCACGCTTCTTTTCCAGTTCTTCGAGGATGTGTTGCATGGGGGACTCCGTCTGTCCAGGGGTGTTCAGTAGGATTCGGGGGGCTCGGGCGCAAAGAGCGTCAGCAGCCGGCGCGCCGCTGTCGAGGCCGGCAAGCTGCCCGACTCCACCTCGCGAGTGACCCGGCCGAGCTGGGCGGCCACGGCGGGGTGATGGGTGAATCGGTGGCGCAGCCCCGCGTGCAGGCTGTCCCACATCCAGGCCAGGGCCTGGCGGCGGCGGCGGGCCTCGAGGCGGCCGTTGGCCGTCTGCAGCTCGCGGTAGCGCGAGACGGCCTGCCAGAAGCGGTCCAACCCCTCGGCCTTCAGCGCGCTGAGCTGCAGCACCTGGGGGTGCCACACCTTGTCGTCATGGTGGGCGTGGTCCGGGCTGCCGTGCTGGCTCAGCAGGCGCAGCGACGACGTGATCTGCGCCTGGGCCCGCGTGGCCGCGGCGGGGTCGATGTCGGCCTTGTTGATCACCACCAGGTCGGCCAGCTCCATCACACCCTTCTTGATAGCCTGCAGGTCGTCACCGGCGTTGGGCAGCTGCAGCAGCACGTAAAGGTCGGTCATGCCGGCCACCGCGGTTTCGCTCTGGCCCACGCCCACGGTTTCGACGATCACGATGTCGTAGCCCGCCGCCTCGCACACCAGCATGGCTTCGCGCGTCTTTTCGGCCACACCGCCCAGGGTGCCGCTGGACGGGCTGGGCCGGATGTAGGCCTGCGGGTGCACCGACAGCTGCTCCATGCGCGTCTTGTCGCCCAGGATGGAGCCGCCGGACACGCTGGACGAAGGGTCCACCGCCAGCACCGCCACGCGGTGCCCTTGAGCGATCAGGAACAGGCCCAGGGCCTCGATGAAGGTGCTCTTGCCCACGCCGGGCACTCCGGAGATGCCGAGCCGGAAGCTGCGCCCGCTGTGCGGCAGCAGATGCGTGAGCAAGGCATCGGCGCGCTGGCGGTGGTCGCCGCGGGTGGATTCGAGCAGCGTGATGGTCTTCGCGATCGCCCGACGCTGTGCGGCGCCGGGCTCCCCCAGCACCTGCCACAGCAAGGCCTCATCGGCCGCGGGCAAGGCCGACTGAAGCGGTTCGGACGGGCCGCGCTGGTTCACAGCGCTCAGGCCCGCTTCAGTTGGGCGCGGATGTGCTCGAGCACGTCCTTGGCCGAGGCCGGAATCGGCGTGCCCGGGCCGTAGATGCCCTTCACGCCGGCCTCGTAGAGGAACTCATAGTCCTGGCGCGGCACCACCCCCCCCACGAAGACGATGATGTCGTCCGCGCCCTGCGCGCGCAGCGCCTCGATGATGGCCGGCACCAGCGTCTTGTGCCCGGCGGCCAGCGTGGAGATGCCCACGGCGTGCACGTCGTTCTCGATGGCCTGGCGGGCGCATTCCTCCGGGGTCTGGAAGAGCGGGCCCATGTCCACGTCGAAGCCCAGGTCGGCATAGGCCGTGGCCACCACCTTGGCGCCTCGGTCGTGGCCGTCCTGACCCAGCTTGGCGATCATCACGCGCGGGCGGCGACCGGCTTCTTCGGCAAAGGCGGCAATCTCGGTCTTCAGTTGTTCCCAGCCTTCGGCCGAGTCATAGGCAGCGGCATACACCCCGGTCACCTTCTGTGTGTCGGCGCGGTGGCGCCCCCAGACCTTCTCCAGTGCATCGCTGACCTCGCCCACCGTGGCCCGCACCCGCATGGCCTGGATGGAAAGGTCCAGCAGGTTGCCCTGGCCCGTTTCGGCGCAGCGCGTCAGCGCCTCGAGTGCCGCCTGCACGGCCTTCGCATCGCGCGTGGCGCGGATGCGCTGCAGCCGTTCGATCTGCTGCTGGCGCACCTTGACGTTGTCCACCTCGAGGATCTCGATCGGGTCTTCCTTCGCCAACCTGTACTTGTTGACGCCGACGATCACGTCCTTGCCCGAATCGATGCGCGCCTGCTTCTCGGCCGCACTGGCCTCGATCTTGAGCTTGGCCCACCCGGAATCGACCGCTTTGGTCATGCCGCCCAGCGCCTTGACCTCCTCGATGAGGGACCAGGCCTTGTCGGCCATCTCCTGCGTGAGCTTCTCCATCATGTAGGAGCCCGCCCAGGGGTCGATCACGTTGCAGATGTGAGTTTCTTCCTGGATGATGAGCTGGGTGTTGCGCGCGATGCGGGCCGAGAACTCGGTGGGCAACGCAATGGCTTCGTCGAAGCTGTTCGTGTGCAGGCTCTGCGTGCCGCCGAACACCGCGGCCATGGCCTCGATGGTGGTGCGCACCACGTTGTTGTACGGGTCCTGCTCGGTGAGCGACCAGCCCGAGGTCTGGCTGTGCGTGCGCAGCATCAGGCTCTTGGGGTTCTTCGCACCGAAGCCGGTCATGATGCGATGCCACAGCAATCGGGCCGCGCGCATCTTGGCAATCTCGAGATAGAAATTCATCCCGACGGCCCAGAAGAAGCTCAGCCGCCCGGCGAACTCGTCCACATCCAGCCCCTTGGCCAGGGCCGTCTTCACGTACTCCTGGCCGTCGGCCAGCGTGAAGGCCAGCTCCAGCGCCTGGTTGGCCCCAGCTTCCTGCATGTGGTAGCCCGAGATGCTGATCGAGTTGAACTTCGGCATCTTCCTGGCCGTGTACTCGATGATGTCGCCGATCACCCGCATGCTCGGCTCGGGCGGGTAGATGTAGGTGTTGCGGACCATGAACTCCTTGAGGATGTCGTTCTGGATGGTCCCGCTGAGCTGGTCCTGGGCAACGCCCTGCTCTTCGGCCGCGATCACATAACCCGCCAGCACCGGCAGCACCGCGCCGTTCATGGTCATGGAGACGCTGACCTTGTCGAGCGGGATGCTGTCAAAGAGGATCTTCATGTCCTCGACCGAGTCGATGGCCACGCCCGCCTTGCCCACGTCGCCGGTGACGCGCGGGTGGTCGCTGTCGTAGCCGCGGTGGGTGGCCAGGTCGAAGGCCACCGACACGCCCTGCCCGCCCGCAGCGAGTGCCTTTCGGTAGAAGGCATTGGACTCTTCGGCCGTGGAAAAGCCGGCGTACTGGCGGATCGTCCAGGGTCGCGAGGCATACATCGTGGCCTGGGGGCCGCGCACGAAGGGCGCAAAACCCGGCAGCGTGTTGGTGTGCGGCAAGCCGACCAGGTCTTCGGCGGTGTACAGCGGCTTGACCGTGAGCCCCTCGGGCGTCACCCAGTTCAGCGCGTCGAGCTGACCACCCGGTGCGGCCTTGGCAGCAGCCTTTTTCCAGGCATCGAGGTCGGCGGGTGGGAAAGCGGTCGGTTCAGCCATGGGGGACTTTCGTGTCGATGTGTCGGCTGCCGGCAAGGCCAGCACAGTGCAGCATAAGCCGGCCCCGCGCGGCGATCCATCGCCTGGCGCGGGCAGCAGCGTGTGTTGGTATCATAATTCAAAATTGAATTATAGACACAAACCCGCCGTTTCGGCGACACTACGCACATGAACGCGCCCCCCTCCCTGCAGGATCGCCCGCTGTACGAACAGGTGGCCGAGCGCCTGCGCGAGCGCATCCTGGCCCACACCCTGCCACCCGGGAGCTGGATCGACGAACAGGCACTGGTGCGGGACTACGGCATCAGCCGCACCCCGCTGCGCGAAGCCTTGAAGGTGCTGGCCTCAGAGGGCCTGGTCACGATACGGCCGCGGCGCGGCGCCTATGTGACCGAGGTGTCCGAGCGCGACACGCGCGAGGTGTACCACCTGCTGATGCTGCTGGAAAGCGACGCGGCCGCCGAAGTGGCGGTCAAGGCCTCACCGCAGGAAATGGCCGAACTGGAAGCCTTGCATGCGCGCCTGGAGGCGGCAGCCCACGACCGCGAAGCCTTCTTCGCACTGAACGAAGCCTTCCACATGCGCCTGCTGGAGCTGGCGGACAATCGCTGGCGCGTGCAGATCGTGGCCGACCTGCGCAAGGTGATGAAGCTCAATCGCCACAACTCGCTGCTCAGCGAAGGGCGGCTGGCGCAATCACTGCAGGAGCATCGCGAGGTGCTGGCTGCCCTGCGCCAGCGCGATGCCGAAGCGGCCCGGACGCTGACCCAGGCGCATTTCCGCCAGGGGCTGCAAGCGGCGCGGGCCGTGGGCACCCGCCCAGCGGGTGCCTCGGTGGCTCAGACGGCTCCGGAGTCGTCCTCGACCGCCGGGTCGCCGTCGATCGCGTCGTCGTAGGCGGCGAGGTCCTGGCTCACGCGGCCCAGGAGCGGCTTGTCCAGCGGGCGGCAGACGCGGCTGTGCAGGCGCTTCAGACGATCCGAGCGCTCCATGGCGTCGACGACGGACTGCGGGTCCATCATCAGGGCGAAGGGATTGGCGGCGGTGTGCAGGCTGGCCATGGTGCGGCTCCTTGTGCGTTGAACCATGGGTGCACTGTAGGCAGGCCACGGTCATGTCGACAGTGGACGCCTCGCCAAAGCGTTTGTCAGCGTGATTCCGACACGCTGTCGGGCCTTGCTGCTCGCATGGACGCCAGACGCTCGATTTCCGTGGCCAAGTTCACACGCTCCACCGACCGGGCGAAATCGGCCGCCGTCAGACCGTCGCGATTGCGCAACCCCGGGTGGGCGCCGGCCTTCAGCAGGATCCAGGCCCCCGCCTCGCTGCCGTGGCGCGCCGCCATCATCAGGGGGGTGTTGCCGTTGGGCGCAAGGGCGTCCAGCGGTGCTCCATGTCCGATCAGCATTTCCACCAGCCGGGGCTCGCTGCCCGAGGCGGCGTAGTGCAAGGGTGTCCAGCCCGGACGGTCCAGCTGCGCGCCGCGCACCAGCAACTCGCGGCTGAGCGCCACCTGTCCGCGCAGGGCCGCCAGCATCAGCGGGGTTTCGCCGGCGGCGTTGGGCTGGTCGAAACGAAACTCCGGATGCCTCACCAGCGCCTGCGCAGCAGCATAGGCCTCGTAGTGGAAGGCCAGACTCAGGGGACTTCGGCCTTCGGGATCGACGGTATTCGGATCGAACCCGCGGGCGAAGAGGCTCTCCAGTGCCCTGGGATTGTCGCTTCGAATGGCACGGAAGAAGTCGTTGTACGAACTCGCTTGAGCAAGAGAAATACAAAATACGACAATGAGATAGACTGATTTTCTAATGTAATTTCTCATTGCTCCGGGTCTCCGTTCAGCCCGACGACGGCATCTTGAACAACTGCTCCGCATTGCGCGTGGTGGCCTGGGCCACCTCCTCGATACTGCAGCCCTTCAGGCGTGCGAGTTCGGCCGCCACATGGGGCACGTAGGAGGGGTTGTTTAGCTTGCCGCGGTGAGGCACCGGTGCCAGGTAGGGGCTGTCGGTCTCGATCAGGCATCGTTCCAGCGGCACCTCGGCCGCCACGGCCTTCAACTCGGTGGCGTTCTTGAACGTCAGGATGCCCGAGAAGGAGATGTAGAAGCCTCGCGCCAGCGCGGCCCGGGCCACTTCGCGGCTTTCCGTGAAGCAATGGAAGACACCACCGACGGCCTCGCCCCCCTCTTCGTCGATCAACCTCAGGGTGTCTTCAGAAGCAGCGCGTGTGTGGATCACGAGCGGCTTGCCCGTTGCCCGGGCGGCCCGGATGTGCACACGGAAGCGTTCGCGCTGCCACTCCATGTCAGCGACGCTGCGCTCGCCCAGGCGGTAGTAGTCGAGACCCGTCTCGCCAATGGCCAGCACCTTGGGCTGTGCCGCCAGGGCCACGAGGTCGTCCACGGTGGGCTCGCGCACGCCTTCGTTGTCGGGGTGCACGCCCGCGGTGGCCCAGAAGTTGGCGTGTTCACGGGCCAGCGCATGCACGTCCTCGAACTCTTCCAGCGTGGTGCAGATGCACAGGGCCCGGTCGACCTGGGCCTCGGCCATGGCGGTGCGAATGGCCGGCAACTGCTCACGCAGCTCCGGGAAACTCAGATGGCAATGGGAATCGATGAACATCGCAAGGCGCAGCGCGGCAGGAACTCAAACCGCAAGTGTGCCGCAGGCGCCCGGCCTGTGTGCCCTAGAGGGTCTGCGTGGGCTTGGCCGACTGGATGGAGGTGCCGAGCACTTCTTCGATCTTGACCTTGAGCAGCCGCGACTTCTCGTCGTTGGGGAAACGCACCCCGACACCCTGGGTGCGCCCACCCGATGCATTGGCGGGGGTGATCCAGGCGACCTTGCCGGCCACCGGGTAGCGCTGGGGATCGTCGGGTAGGGAAAGCAGCAGGTAAATGTCTTCGCCCAACTTGTACTCGCGCGTCGTGGGCACGAAAAGCCCGCCGTCGGCAAAGACCGAGATGTAGGCCGCATACAGCGCCCCCTTCTCCCGGAACACCAACTGGATCACGCTGGGCCGCGCGGCCGTACCGCCCACGGCAGCAGGGTTCAGGATGTTGGGCGGGCGGCTGTTGACGTCACTCATCCGGCGGAGTGTAAGGCGCGGCTTGCGCCACTCACAAGGGATTCGGCGGTCAGGGCCGCCTGCCAGGGATGCTCGGCGTGACGTGCGACACGCTTGAGATCCAGGCGCCAGGCCAGCAACGGCGCAACCTGCGGGTGCAGGCCTTTCCATGCAGCCCGGGGAAAGTAGCGTGGCGCACCGCCCACAGCCAGACGCAGGCCGTCCTCGCAGCACTTGCCGAGTGCATCCACCACCTGGGGCACGGACCACCCTGCGACGGCCCCCGCCTGCCCCGCCGCCAGCGCCGCAGGGAGCGCCTGCCAGGCCTTGGCTGCCAGGCCTTGACGATGCAGCTCCAGCGCCGCGAGCGGCACACCCCCCGCGGCATCAAGCAGCACCTCGGCGGCATCGATCCCCTGGCTTTCCAGCCAGGCGAGGCTTTCGGCGCGGGCCGGGGTGGGCAACTGCACCAACTGGCAACGGCTTCGAATGGTCGGAAGCAGCTGGTCAAGCGCACCGGTGCACAGCACGAAACGCGCAAGCCCCGGGGGCTCCTCCAGGGTCTTGAGCAGGGTGTTGGCCGACACGGCGTTCATGCGCTCGGCAGGATGGATCAGCACGACCTTGGCCCGGGCCCGCGACGAGGTCTGCTGTGCAAACTCGACGGCCGCACGCAAAGCCTCGACCTTCACGTCCTTGCTCGGTTTGGCCTTGCCGGACTTTCCACCGCCCTCGGCCGGTTCGCCCCACCCCAGTTCCTCGACAAGCGCTTCGGGGACCAGCACCTGGAGGTCGGGGTGGGTGTGCGCCGCGACGAGGGCACAACTGGCACAGTGGCCGCAAGCGCGCCCATCGGAGGCCGGCGATTCGCACAGCCAGGACCTCGCCAGGGCCAGGCCCAGCTCGAACTGGCCGGCGTTGGCCGGCCCGGCCAACAGCAAGGCATGCCCGCGCTGGGCGGCCAGGGTCTGGCGCCACAGGGGTTCCAGCCAGGGCAGGAGACTCACAGCCCGCGTGCGGCCAGGGCCGCCTCCACCTGTTGCCAGACCTCGTCCTTGCTGCCCTCGGCCCGGATCACGGCAAAGCGTTCCGGGTGGGCCTGCGCGCGCGCGCGGTAACCATCGGCCACCTGCTCGAAGAAGCGTTGCGGTTGCTGCTCGAAACGGTCCGGCACGCGCGCACCGGCCAGCCTCTGCGCGGCCACGGCGGCCGGAAGATCAAACCACAGCGTCAAGTCGGGCTGCCGGCCTTGTTGCACCCAGGCCTCCAGCTGGGCGAGCACCGCAGTGTCGAACCCGCGTCCCGCCCCCTGGTAGGCAAAAGTCGCATCGGTGAAGCGGTCGCAGACCACGATGGCACCACGTGCGAGTGCCGGTTCGATCACCTCATGCAGGTGATCACGGCGCGCCGCAAAGATCAGCAAGGCCTCGGTGAGCGCATCCATCGGACGGTGCAGCACCAGCTCGCGCAGAGACTCGGCCAAGGGCGTGCCGCCGGGCTCGCGCGTGTGCACCACCTCATGCCCCTGGCTGCGCAGCCGTTCCACCAGGGCCGTCACGTGCGTCGTCTTGCCTGCGCCATCGATGCCCTCGATGGTGATGAAACGGCAGCTCGGTCCTGGGGCCATGGTCATTTGCCGCCGCGCTGGTAGCGGTTCACCGCCCGGTTGTGGTCGGCGAGGTTCTCGCTGAACACGCTGGTCCCATCACCGCGCGCCACAAAATACAGCGCCTTGGTGGCCTCGGGGTTCACCGCCGCCAGCAAGGAGCGCTTGCCAGGCATCGCGATCGGCGTGGGGGGCAGGCCGGCGCGCGTGTAGGTGTTGTAGGGTGTGTCGGTTTCCAGATCGCGCCGACGCAGGTTGCCGTCGAAGGCCTCGCCCAGGCCGTAGATCACCGTCGGGTCGGTCTGCAATCGCATGCCGATGCGCAGCCGGTTGGCGAAGACGCCGGCCACCTGGCCCCGGTCGGACTCCAGCCCGGTTTCCTTCTCGACGATCGAAGCCAGGATCAGGGCCTCGTCGGGGTTGCGCAAGGGCACTCCGCCGGCGCGTTGTTCCCACGCGGTTGCCAGGCGCCGGTCCATCGCACGGAGCGCACGGCGCAGGACGGCCAGGTCGCTGCTGCCCTTGCTGTAGGCATAGGTGTCGGGAAAGAAGCGGCCCTCGGGGTGCATGCCGGGCCGTCCCAGGGCTTCCATGATCTGTTCGTCGCTCATGGCTGCGGTGTCGGGCCGCAGGCCCTGGGCCCTGGCCAGCTCGGCACGGAACTGGCGGAAGGTCCAGCCCTCGATCAGCCGTACCGTCACCAGGGTCTCATCGCCCAGCACCATCTTCTCGAGCAGGTCCCGAGGTGTGGTGCCCGCCGTGATTTCATAGCTGCCCGCCCGGATGCGCCGGGCATCGCCCGACCAGCGGAACCATTCATAGAGCCAGCGCGGCGGGGTCTGCACCCCGGCGGCCACCCAGGCTTCGGCGATCGCGCGGGGCGTCATGCCCGGCTCCACCGACAACTCCACGGCCGGGGCCGCCAGCCGCAGCGGCTGATGCAGCCACCACGCCACGGCACCGGCCACCCCCAGGGCGGCAAGCAAGCCAAGCAGGAACAGGCGTCGCAGGAATTTCATCGTCACAAGGCCCCGCGGGGCAAACCCCCGCATGGGGGGACGGGCATGGGGCGCTGATGATAATAGACGCATGAGCAGCCCCAACCCCGACACCCCTCTCGCGGCCCTTGCGTCAACCCTGCAAGGCACCACCCCCCTGCCCCACCTCGGCGTGATCTCCGTCGTCGGGGAGGATGCCGCCAGTTTCCTGCATGGCCAGCTCACCCAGGACATCAGCGGCCTGCCACTGGGCGAAGCCCGGCTGGCTGGCTACTGTTCGCCCAAGGGTCGGTTGCTGGCGAGCTTCATGGTCTGGCGCGAGTCGCCGGACCGTTTGCTGCTGCTGTGCAGCGCCGACCTGCTGAGCGCGACCCTGAAGCGCCTGTCCATGTTCGTGCTGCGCGCCAAGGCGCGGCTGAGCGACGCCAGCGCCGAACTCGCCGTGATGGGCCTGGTCGGCGCCGCCGGCCTGCCTCCTGAAGCACCGCGCCGTGCCGGGGCCTGCGCCAGCCACGAGGGGGGCACGCTGATCCGCCTGGACGACGTGGGTGGCCAGCCCCGCCACCTGTGGGTCGGCGCAGCCGCCCAGGCGGCGTCCGTGGCAGCACGATGGCCCACCCTCGATCTGACTGGCTGGCTCTGGCTGGAAGCGGAAAGCGGCGTGCCGCGCATCGTGGCAGCCACAGCCGACCAGTTCGTGCCCCAGATGGTGAACCTGGAGAGCGTGGGCGGCGTCAACTTCAAGAAGGGCTGCTACCCCGGCCAGGAGGTGGTCGCTCGCAGCCAGTTCCGGGGTACGCTCAAGCGACGGGCCTTCGTGGTCCACGGGCCGGCCGCGCTGGCTGCCGGGCAGGAGCTCTTCCACAGTGAGGATGCGGCCCAGCCCTGCGGCATGGTGGTGCTGGCCGCAGCTGATCCGCGCGGCGGCTGGGCGGGACTGGCCGAGCTCAAGCTCTCGGCCACCGAAACCGGTTCCGTGCACGCGGGTGCCGCAGACGGCCCCGTGTTGCTGTGCACGCCGCCGCCCTACCCCTTGCTGACAGACATCTGAACGTTCGCGCCGTGACTTCCTCCACGCCCGCCCCCCCGTCGGCACCGGCCAGCGCGGACGAGGCGCGCACCCTTTTCATCTACTATCGAGTGGCTTCGAGCCGGGCCGCCGCCGCGCGCCTGGAGGTCGAAGCGCTGCAGTCCCGCCTGCGCGAGGCGCTGCCGGGGCTGCAGACTCAGCTGCTCCGGCGCCCTGAAGAAAAGGACGGGCAGCAGACCTGGATGGAGATCTACAGCCACCCGCAGGGCGTGAGCCCGCAGGCCCAGGACCATATCGAAGCCGCGGCGCGCGAACTCCAGGCCCTGTGCCCGGGGCCTCGCCATGTGGAGGTGTTTGTCGCATGTGCCTCGTAGGCCTGGCCATCGACGCGAGCCGGCGTTTCCCCTTCGTGGTGGCTGCCAACCGTGACGAGTACTTCGACCGGCCCGCTTCCCGACTGGGCTGGTGGGACCCGGGCCACGGTGGACCGGAAATCCTGGCCGGCCGAGACCTGAAGGCCGGTGGCACCTGGATGGGGCTCACCGCCGAGGGGCGCTTTGCTTTGGTCACCAATGTCCGCAATCCGCAGGACATGGACCCCGCGGCCCCCTCGCGTGGAGAGATCGTCCCCCTGTGGTTGCGCGGTGACCTGTCGATGGACCGCTTCTGGATGCAGGTGGGCCTGTCGGGCTACAACGGCTTCAATCTGATCGCAGCCGACCTCGCCGAGGGCGATTGCTTCTGGGGCTCGAATCGAGCGCGTTTTCCCCAGCGCCTCGAAAAAGGGGTCTACGGCGTCTCGAACGCCCTGCTCGACACACCGTGGCCCAAGGTGGAACGACTCAAGCAGCGGCTGCGCGCGGCCGTGCGGGAATGCGACTCGACCGATACCCTGGCTGATGCCCTCTTTGCCGCACTGGCCGACCGCACGGTGATGCCCGACGAGTTCCTGCCCAGCACCGGCGTGCCGCTCGATTGGGAGCGCTGGCTGTCGCCCGCCTTCATCAGAACGCCCGATGCCCGCTACGGAACGCGCACCTCGACCGTCCTGATCACCGAGCGTGTCGGCCGGCGCCTCGTTACCCACGTGATCGAGCGCAGCTTCAGCAGCGCACGTGGCCCGGGCGTGGCGTTGCTCAGGCGCTCGACGCTCAAGGCCTGGCCGCCCAAGGGGCGCGCTCGGTCGGCGGCTTCCACGCCCTCCCCGCAGGTCAGCGGTCGCGCCGGCGGCCACACCACGGGCCAGAAGGCGCTGGAAGCCGGCTGAAGGATGGCGGGCCCTACAGGGCCTTCACCATCTCCACGTGGGGAATCCCCACCTCATCGAACTCCGGCCCACGCGGCACGAAGCCCGAACGCGCATAGAAGGCCGAGGCCGACGTCTGCGCATGCAGCACCGCCTCTCGGTAACCTCGCTCCCGCGCCGCCTGCATCAGTCCGTCAAGCACCGCCCGACCAACACCGCCGCCGCGCATGGTGCGCAGCGCGGCCATGCGACCGATCTTGGCCACACCGGGCACATGCTCCAGCAGGCGGCCCGTGGCCAAAGGCATGCCAAAGCGGTTGTAGGCCACGGCGTGCAGGCTGGTCGCATCGGCCTCGTCCCATTCCATCTCGGCCGGGATGCGCTGCTCATCCACGAAGACCGTCTGGCGGATGGCGTGGGCGTCGCGGCCCAGTTCATCCCAGCTCCCCACCTTCACCTGCACCATCGGCAGGCCCTCCTCGTAGGCCAGCAGCACCTCGCGCAGCGGCTGGGGCACCGGCACCGACGTCTGCGTCTGCGGATTGGCATGGACATAGACCAGTTCGCCGCTGATGAGGTGCTCATCCTGCCGGAAGATGGCCAGCGTGAAGAGGATGGAGGAGTTGCCCACCCGGGTGCAGCGGATGCCGACCTCCAGCAGGTCGTCGTAGCGGGCCGAGGCGTGGTATTCCACCGTGGCCTTCTTCACATACAGATCGCCACCGAACTGCTCCACCGCCTCCGGGTACGGCAGGGCGAGCGCCCGCCAGTAGTCCGCGATGGCGGTGTCGAAATACATCAGGTAGTGCCCGTTGAAGACGATCTTCTGGGCATCGATCTCCGCCCACCGCACCCGCAAGCGATGGAGGAAGCGGAAGTCACTGCGTTTCATGGTCGGTCCCGAATGCGGCGCGCAGCCGTGCAGCGATGGCAGCGTGGGCCTGTCCGGCCTCGGGCAGGGCACGCCCCATCTTGATGAAATCATGTGTCACGCCCCGATAGACCTCCAGGTCCACCGGCACGTGGGCCATGCGCAGCCGGTCGGCATAGGCCACGCCTTCGTCCACCAGCGGGTCCGCCTCGGCCAGCCCCACCCAGGCCGGTGCCACACCCTCGAGGTCATCCGCCAGCAGGGGAGCAAAGCGCCAATCGCTGCGGTGAGTGTGGTCGATGTAGTGGTTGAAGAACCAGTCGATGGCCGGCTGCTCCAGGATGTAGCCATGGGCGAAGCGGCGGTGTGAATCGGTGTCCTGATGCGCCGTGGTGCCCGGGGTGATGAGCACCTGCAAGGCGAGGTCGAGACCGGCATCGCGGGCCAGCAGTGCGCACACGGCCGCAAGCGTTCCGCCGGCGCTGTCACCGCCCACGGCCAGGCGCTGGCCGTCCAGCCCCCAGGCCGGTGCCTGACGCCCCAGGTCCTGCAGTGCGGCCCAGGCATCGTCCACGGCCGTCGGGAAGCGGTGTTCGGGCGCAAGCCGGTACTCGACGGAAACCACCGCAGCCCCGCTGAGCTTCGCCATCTGGCGGCACAGGCTGTCATGGGTCTCGATGCCGCCGATGGTGAAGCCGCCGCCGTGCAGATAGAGCATCACCGGCAGGGTTTCGTTGGACGGTGCGTACAGGCGCGCCGGCAGCCGGGCACCGCCATGGCCGGCGAGGTGGCGGTCTTCCACCCGGGCCAGCGGGGCGCGTGGCAGGTCGAGGATCTCGGCCGCCGCAACGTAGGCCTCGCGGGCCTGGGCCACGTCGAGCTGGTGGAAGGGGGTGAAATTGGCGCGACGGATGCGATCGATCACGTCACGCATGCGCGGGGTCAGCAGGTGGGCGTCGGTGGGTGAGGTCACGGGGTTGATGGCAGATGACGCACAGGTGTCATGGTGCACCCGGATGGCTCCGGGACAATCCGGCAAGGATACTGATTCTTTTCCCATTTCGCTGCGTCGGGGACGGCGTGGCACTCGAACCATGGCCCTGATCTACTACGTCACCCAGATCCAGTTCGATTTTGGCGCGGTGCGCCTGTTGCCCGCTGAATGCGAGCGCATCGGCATCCGCCGTCCGCTGGTGGTCACCGACGCCGGCGTGAAGGCGGCCGGCGTGCTGCAACGGGCCCTGGACGCCCTGAAGGACGTTCCCGTCGCGGTGTTCGACCAGACCCCGTCCAACCCCACCGAGGCCGCCGTGCGCGCCGCGCAGGCGATCTACCAGGCCCAGGGCTGCGACGGCCTGATCGCCGTGGGCGGCGGTTCCAGCATCGACCTGGCCAAGGGCGTGGCCATCGCCGCCACGCACGAAGGCCCGCTCAAGACCTACGCCACCATCGAAGGCGGCAGCCCGCGCATCACCGAACGCACCGCGCCGCTGATCGCCGTGCCCACCACCGCCGGCACCGGCAGCGAGGTGGCGCGTGGCGCCATCGTGATCGTCGAAGATGGCCGCAAGCTGGGGTTCCACTCCTGGCATCTGGTGCCGCGCACGGCCATCTGCGACCCCGAACTGACGCTGGGCCTGCCCCCCATGCTCACGGCGGCCACAGGCATGGATGCCATCGCCCACTGCATGGAGACCTTCATGGCGGCGGCCTTCAACCCGCCGGCCGACGGGATTGCGCTGGACGGTCTGACCCGCGGCTGGGCCCACATCGAACGGGCCACGCGCAACGGCAGCGACCGTGAGGCGCGGCGACAGATGATGAGTGCCTCGATGCAGGGGGCGCTGGCCTTCCAGAAGGGCCTGGGCTGCGTGCATTCGCTCAGCCACAGCCTGGGCGGCGTCAACCCGAAGCTGCACCATGGCACGCTCAACGCCGTCTTCCTGCCGGCGGTGGTCAACTTCAACGCCCGGGCCGAGTCGGTGCGCAACGAGGCGCGGCTGGAGCGCATGGCCCACGCCATGGGCCTGCGCTCACCGGGCGACATTGCCGAGGCCATCCGCGAGATGAACGCCCGCCTGGGCCTGCCCACCGGGCTGGCCGCGATGGGTGTCACCGGTGAACTGTATGACCGCGTGATCCGGGGGGCACTGGCCGATCATTGCCACAAGACCAACCCGCGCGAAGCCAGTGCGGAGGACTACCGGGCCATGCTCGACGCCTCGATGTAGGGCCGCTGCGCCGGCCGATCACACCACCCGCGTGATCATCACCTGGTCGATGCGGAAGCTGTCCACGTCCATCACCTCGAAGCGCCACCCGCCCCAGGTAACGGCGTCGGTGCGCTTGGGAATGCGTCGCAGCATGACCATCAGGAAGCCCGCCAGGGTGTCGTACTGGCCCTGATTGGGCAACTCGTCGATGTCGAGCGCGCGCAGCAGGTCGGGGATGGGCGTGACACCGTCCGCCAGCCAGGAACCATCCTCCCGGCGCACGATCTGCTCCTCGTCATGGTGCCCGACCAGGCTGCCCATGACCGTGCTCATCACGTCATTGAGGGTGATCACCCCCACCACCAGGCTGTACTCGTTCACGATGACAGCGAAGTCCTCGTGCGCCTGCCGGAACTGCGTCAGCATTTCCGACAGGGTGATCCGGTCGGGCACGATCAGCACCTTCTTCAGCAGCCCCTGCCCGGCTTCTCCACGCAGCGAGATGCGCTCGTTGCTCAGCACCTTCAGGAAAAGATCGGTGGCATCCACATACCCGACCACCTGATCGATATGGCCGTCGCACACGAGGTAGGTGGAGTGAGGCTGGTCGGCCACCCGGGTGCGGATGAGCGCATCGTCGTCGTCCAGCAGGAAATAGACGATGCGTTCGCGCGTGGTCATCGCGCTTTCCACGGTGCGGGTGTCGAGTTCGAAGACGTTCTCGATCACCTGCTGCTCGGGTGCGGCCAGCAAGCCCGCCGCTGCGCCCGCCGCCGTCATCGCCAGCAGGTCGTCGTGGGTGATGCGGTTGTCACGAACGGCAGGCAGACCGAACAGGCGGATCAGCGCGCTGGCCAGGGAGTCGAACACCCAGACCAGCGGCTTGAGCAGGCGCACGCACCAGCGCATCGGCCCCACCACCCGCATGGCCGCCTGCTCGGGCTCGCTCATGCCCAGCCGCTTGGGAAAGAGGTCGGCAAAGACCACGAACAGGCCGGTGACCACCAGGAAAGACAGCACAAAACCCACTGTGGAGGCCGTGGCCGGATCCATCACCCAGGACAGGGCGGCGGCCAGGTAGGGCGTGAGCGCCCCCTCCCCCACGATGCCGCCCAGGATGGCCACGGCGTTGAGGCCGATCTGCACGACGGTGAAATAGCTGCCCGGGTGGTCCTGCACGGCCATGACCTGAGCCGCACGGGCATCCCCCTCGTCAGCCATCTGGCTCAGGCGCAGCCGCCGCGAGGCGGCCAGGGAAATCTCGGCGATGGAGAAGAAGGCGCTGACGCCGATCAGCAGCGCGATGACGATCAGGCTCGCGGTCAGGCCCATCGAGTGTCCTCACGTTTCACGATGTGGTGTAGTGTACGGGCGCTCGCAGCGCCGCGCGTGTGAAAGGCTATAGCGGGCGCAACGCCGCAGCCGGCGCACCGTCGTCCAGCCATCCGGCCCACTCTTCCGCCAGGCGCTCGCTCTCGTCCACGGCGGCTTGCCAGGCCCTGGCGCGTGCTGCGGTGTCGGTGCCATAGCGCTTGAAGTCGGTGCGGTCGGGCAGCTTGCCGTTGGGCAGCGAGGCCACCCAGGCCGGGTCGGGGGCCAGCACCAGCACGTTGTCCAGCGCCGGGGTGGCCCGGTGGCGATGACGCAAGGGCTTGTCGAGCCAGCCCGGCACGATGGCCTGCTGGAAATGCGGATAGAGCACCAGCCCCTCGCCCATGCTGGGGTAGTTCCAGTGCAGGTGGTAGTCGGTGATGCCGCCATCCCAGTAAGCGCCCGGCGGGGCCCCGGCGATGTCGTGCACGGCCTGGAGCACGAAGGGGATGGAACACGAGGCCAGCAGGGCCGGCTCGAAGTTCGCTGCGTCGAGCACCACTCGGCGATGGCGCAGGTCGCTCAGGTCGATGGGCAGAGGCTCGCCGGGGGCGGAAAAGAGCACACGTTCCAGCCACAGGCTGAGGCCCTGGCGCGACACGGCATTGCTGAGTGCCGCGCCGAGATAGCCCAGGGGCGTGCGCACCCGGCCTTCACGGCCCAGGACGTGGCGGCCGCGGGACACCACGATGTGCAGTCGGTACCGGGGATGCTGCACCAGGCCGCCGATGCGACCGGCGAAGAAGCCGGCCAGCTCCTGGGCAAACACCCGGCTGACTTCCTGCGCCGTGGGGTAGGTCTTGCCCGGGGGCACGTCGTAGCTCTGATGGATGTAGTCGTGCGCCAGCGTGGCGAACTTGGCCACGCTGTCGTCGAGCATGCCGGTGGCCATGCGCCACGCGCCGATCGAGGCCCCGAGCAGGTGCACGGTCTGGCTGGACTGCGGCAGCCATTGACCGAAGATCTGGCGATCGAGGTGGCTCAGGATGAGCCCCTTGGGACCGCCAGCAGCCCCCGCAACCACCCGCACCGCGTTCGGCCCCAGGCCGTGCGACTCGATGTGGCGCCGGGCGGCGGGCCCAGCGTACAGGCGCAGTGCTTTCATGGGTCATCCAGGCAAAAAAGGAAGGGCGCGATAGACGCGCCCTGTTGCAGTGAGCAGGCCGATTATCGCCGGTACGCCTCGATGACACCACAGGCCAGACGCGCGCCGGAATTGCCCGTGGGCTGGGTTGTGTAGTCATCAGGGTCGGCATGCACGATCAATCCGCGCCCGACGATGTCGGCCGGGCCGCTGCCGATGCCCAGGCCCGGCACGCTGAACCGCGCGTCGGCCCGGCCGCTCGCATCGCTGCGAAGGTTGGGCAGGTCGCCCGCGTGCCGCGGCCCCGTCTGGGGGCCATGGGGTTGGCCGGTCGGGTTGAAGTGCCCGCCTGCGCTCGTGCCATCGGCGGCGGAGCAATCGCCTTTCTCGTGGATGTGGAAGCCATGCTCGGCGTTGGGCTTGAGCCCTTGCACGCGCGCATGGACCCACACCAGGTCGCCCTGCTGGTGGAACATCACGCGGCCCTGGACCATGTTGCCGGCGGTGGGCTGCACGGCCGCCACCGCCGTCGGACCGGCCATCATCTGCCGATGTCCCATCCCACCGTAGTCCTGGCCGTGATACCGCGGCCCAGCACAGCCGGTCAGCCAGAGGGCCAGCGCCGCCACCCCAAGCATGGTGGCCTTGTGCGAGCTGAGCAACATCATGGTCTCCTTGTGATGAGGACGATCTCCACAAGATAGACCCGCAACCGCCCGCTTGCCAGCGCGGGCGGCCGGGCAGAACCGCCCGGCTTGCCCTGGATCAACGCTTGGTCTGCAGCTTGGCGAAGGCGGCTGCCATGGCCGACTGGGCCGGGGTGGCTGCGGGGCGCCCGCCGCCATGCCGCTCCTGTCGGGCGGGTGCGCGGAAGCTGTTGTCACCGCGTTCGGCGCGTCCGCCCGCCGGGGCATCCAGCTTCATGGTCAGCGAGATGCGCTTGCGGGCCAGATCGACCTCCAGCACCTTGACCTTGACGATGTCGCCGGTCTTGACCACCTCGCGGGCGTCGTTGACGAACTTGTTCGACAGCTGGCTCACGTGCACCAGGCCGTCCTGGTGCACCCCCAGGTCCACGAACGCGCCGAACTGGGCGACGTTGCTGACGGTCCCTTCCAGCACCATGCCGGGCTGAAGATCCTTGAGGTCTTCCACCCCCTCGTTGAAGCGAGCCACCTTGAAGTCGGGGCGCGGGTCACGCCCCGGCTTTTCGAGCTCCGCGAGGATATCCCTGACCGTGATCGCACCGAACTTGTCGTCGGCGAAGGCCTCGGGCTTGAGCGTCCTGAGCACATCGGAGCGACCCATCAGCTCGGTGATGGGCTTGCCGGTGGCGGCGAGCATCTTCTGCACCACCGGATAGGTTTCGGGGTGGACACCGGACAGATCCAGCGGGTTGTCGCCGTCGCGGATGCGCAGGAAGCCCGCCGCCTGTTCGAAGGTCTTGGCGCCGAGCCCTGCCACCTCCAGCAGCTGCTGGCGGTTGCGGAAAGCGCCGTGTGCGTCACGCCAGCGCACGATGCTGCTGGCCACGGCGCCGCTCAGCCCCGACACACGCGACAGCAGCGGCGCCGATGCGGTGTTCAGGTCCACACCCACCGAGTTCACGCAGTCCTCCACCACGGCGTTCAGGCTGCGCGCCAGTTCGCTTTGATTCACGTCGTGCTGGTACTGCCCCACCCCGATGCTCTTCGGTTCGATCTTCACGAGTTCGGCCAATGGGTCCTGAACGCGCCTTGCGATGGACACCGCACCGCGCAGGCTCACGTCCAGCTCGGGCAACTCCTTGCTGGCGTACTCTGAGGCCGAGTAGACCGAGGCGCCGGCCTCGCTCACCACCACCTTGTCGATCTGGGTGCCAGGCGCCATCTGCTGGATACGCTTGATGAGGTCTGCGGCCAGCTTGTCGGTTTCGCGGCTGGCCGTGCCGTTGCCGATGGCGATCAGGTTGACGCCATGGGTGGCGCACAAGCGGCCCAGCGCATGGATGGACCCTTCCCAGTCGTTGCGCGGCTCGTGCGGATACACCGTGGCGGTCTCCAGGACCTTGCCGGTGTCATTGACCACGGCAACTTTCACGCCGGTGCGGATGCCGGGGTCCAGCCCCATCACCACACGCTTGCCGGCAGGCGCGGCCAGCAACAGGTCGCGCAGGTTCTCGGCAAAGACCTTGATGGCCACCTTTTCCGCCTCCTCGCGCAGGCGCGAGAACAGATCGCGCTCCAGGCTCAGGCTGAGCTTGACCTTCCAGGTCCAAGCGATGGTCTTGCGGATCAGGTCATCAGTCGGTCGTTTGGCATGGCTCCAGCCCAGGTGGCGCGCGATGCGGCCTTCCGCCAGGGTGGGTTGTCCCGGCACCACTTCTTCGTCGAGCACCAGCTTGGCGTCGAGGATCTCCTGCGTGCGCCCGCGGAAAACGGCCAGTGCACGGTGCGAGGGCACGGTGCGGATGGGCTCGTCATAGTCGAAGTAGTCGCGGAACTTCGCGACATCGGGGTGATTCTCGTCCTTGCCGGCCATCAGGCGCGACTGGAAGAGCCCCTCCTCCCACAGCCATTCGCGCAGCTTGCCCACCAGCGCGGCGTCCTCGGCCCAGCGCTCGGACAGCAGGTCACGCACGCCATCGAGCACGGCATGGGCATCGGCAAAGCCGGCCTCGGCGTTGATGAAGGCGGCCGCCTCGGCCAGCGGCTCGAGCGACGGATCGCCGAACAGCCGGTCGGCCAGCGGCTCCAGGCCGGCCTCGCGGGCGATCATGCCCTTGGTGCGCCGCTTGGGCTTGAAGGGAAGGTACAGATCTTCGAGCTCCTGCTTGGTCGGAGCCCTCTCGATGGCGGCCTGCAGTTCGGGCGTGAGCTTGCCCTGCTCGGCAATGCTCTTGAGCACCGCGGCGCGACGCTCCTCCAGCTCGCGCAGGTAGACCAGGCGCACTTCGAGTTCGCGCAACTGGGCGTCGTCGAGGCCCTCGGTGGCCTCCTTGCGGTAGCGGGCGATGAAGGGGACGGTGGCTCCACCGTCGAGCAACTCGACAGCGGCGCGGACCTGGGACGGCCGTACCTTCAGTTCGGCCGCAATCTGCTGAAGAATCTTGTCCAAGGCTTTACTGGCTGACAGAAGGGAAACCCGGCAGTGTGCCATAGGCCCGCGGGGCCAAAAGAGAGGGCCCGCCGAAGCGGGCCCTGTGATCCGCACAGCCGCAGCCCGGTCAGGTGGACTGGGTTGCCCCCGCCGAGGCTGTGCCCTCCTCGGCACGCTCGCGCGCGGTGCGCTTGATCACGCCCCATATGCTCCAGACCAGCAAGCCGACGCCACAAGCCAGCAGGGTGGCACTGATCGGACGTTCGACGAAGACCATGGGGTCGCCGCGCGACAGCAGCAGGGCCCGTCTAAGGTACTCCTCCATCATGGGCCCCAGGATGAAGCCCAGCAGCAGGGGAGCTGCCTCGAAGCGCAGCACGCTCATCGCATAGCCGATGGCGCCGATGATGGCCACCATCACGATGTCGAAAGTGTTGTTGTTGACGCTGTAGACCCCCAGGCTGATGAAGACCAGGATGGCCGGATACAGCACGCGGTAGGGAATGCGCAGGATGCTGACCCACACCCCGATCAGCGGGATGTTGAGGATGAGCAGCATGATGTTGCCGATGATGAAGCTGACGATCAGACCCCAATACAGCACCGGCTGTTCCGAGATCATCAGCGGCCCCGGCTGGATGCCGTGAATGATCAGCGCCCCCAGCATCAGGGCCATCACCGCGTCGCCCGGTATGCCCAGAGACAGCGTGGGCACGAAGGCTGTCTGCACCGCAGCATTGTTGGCCGATTCAGGGGCCGTCACACCTTCGATGGCTCCCTTGCCAAAGCGGTCCGGATCCTTGGCCACCTTCTTCTCCATGGCGTAGGACATGAAGGAGGCGATCGAGGATCCCGTGCCCGGCAGCGCGCCGAAGAAGCTCCCGATGCCCGAGCCGCGCAGCATGGGGGCGATCGAACGCTTCCAGTCTTCCTTGGTGGGCATCATGGAGCGCATGGTGATGCGCTCGGCCTTTCCCTCGCGGCGGATGTTGTTGATGCTGGCAATCACCTCGGACACGCCGAACACGCCCATGGCCAGCGCCACGAGGTTGATGCCGTCCATCAGCTCGGGAATGTCGAAGTCGAAGCGCGGCACACCCGAATTCACGTCGGTGCCCACCATGCCCAGCAGCAGGCCCAGCACCACCATCGAGATGCCCTTGGCCGGCGACCCCGAGGCGAGTGTCGATGCCGCAATCAGGCCCAGCAGCATCATCGAGAAGTATTCGGCCGGCCCGAACTTGAGGCCCAGCTCGGAAATCGAGGGGGTGAACAGCGCCAGGATCACGAGGCCGATGAACGCGCCCACGAAGGAGGCGATGGTCGTCATGAAGAGGGCCACCCCGGCCCGCCCCTGCTTGGACATGGGATAACCGTCCAGGCAGGCCACTGCAGCCGACGGGGTGCCCGGCAGGTTCAGCAGGATGGAGGCCGTGGAGCCGCCATAGCAGGCACCGTAGTAGACGCCCGCCAGCATGATGATGGCCGCCCCGGGAGGGATGTGGTAGGTGATGGGCAGCAGCAGCGAGATGGTCGCCAGCGCGCCGATGCCCGGCAGGACGCCCACCAGGGTGCCCAGCAGCACCCCAATGAAACAGTACATGAGCGTGACGGGTGCGACGGCTGCGTCGAAGCCTGCCGCGAGGTTTGCAAAGATCTCCATGGTGTCCTCTCCGTTGGCTTCAGGCGTTCCACCACCACAGCGGCAGGACCATGTTCAGTCCCACGCTGAAGACCAACACCGTGAGCGCCGTGACCCCGGCGCTCACCAGGACGCGGCCCTTCCATGTGATGTCACGGTCGGCCAGACTGGCCACGAAGGATGCGAGGAAGGTGGCCGCGACCATTCCCAGCGTGCGCAAGCTGAACGCGAACAGCAGCAGCGCGGCCATGACGAAAAGAAAGTTGCCCAACTGGACCTTGACCGGCGGCCCTTTGCGAAAGAGCGCCGGCAGAGCCACGAGCACACCGAGCACGGCGAGCGTCCAGCCCAGCACCGTCGGGAAATACCCCGGCCCCATGCGCGCTGCCGTGCCAAAGCCGTAGCGCTGCGAGTACAGCGCGAAGAACAGGCCGACAGCCGTCAGCAGCACGCCGCCGATCAGATCCTGGAGGTCTTTGTGTTTCATACCGATTCCGTTGCAAAGCGGAGGGTGGGAACACAACGCACTCTGTTGTTATGGGATCTGAACGTTGTCCGAAGCCTCGATTACAGCCGGCAAAAACACATTTGGACCTACGTAGAAGCTCTTACCCCGGCAGGTTCACCCCATCGCGTCCCGCAGTGCGGCACGCAACTTGTCACCAATGTCGGGGCGCGCTTCGAAAGGATCGCTGGGGTTGCGTCCGAGCATGACGTCCTCGAGACGTTTCTGCACCATGCCCAGGGCTTGCGGGTGGCTGTAGATGTAGAACTGGCGTTCCCGCACGGCTGCCAGCACTTTGGCCGCAACGTCAGCGGCCGTGACCTTGCCGGAGGTGACCGCCTTCTCGCTCATCGCACGCGCAATCATCTGGCTCGGCGTGGGCTTGTCCTGGCGGGCCTCGGCCGGGCGGTTGCGGTCGGACAGGTGGATGCCGGTGGGCACGAAGTACGGGCACAGCACCGAGGCCGTCACCTGGTCGGTGACGAGGCGCAAATCCTGGTAGAGCGTTTCCGACAGGCTCACCACGGCATGCTTTGTGACGTTGTAGACGCCCATGTTCGGCGCGTTGAGCAGCCCCGCCATCGACGCCGTGTTGATGATGTGCCCCTCATAGCGCGCGTCCGTGCGCGCCGCCTCCAGCATCATGGGGGTGAAGACACGCACGCCATGCGCCACACCCATGAGGTTCACGCCCACCACCCATTCCCAGTCCCGGACACTGTGCTCCCAGATCAACCCACCCGCGCCCACACCGGCGTTGTTGAACACCACGTGGGGGGTACCGAAGCGATCGAACGTGGCAGCCGCCAGCGCCTCCACCTGGTCCGCCTTGGACACGTCGACCCGGTGCGCGAGCACCTGGGCGCCCAGCGCCTGCACCTCGGCGGCGGCCAGTTCCAGGGCGTCGGGCTGCACATCGGCCATCACGACATTCATGCCCTCGCGTGCCGCCAGGCGGGCCAGTTCCAGTCCGAAGCCCGATGCAGCGCCGGTCAGCACCGCAGTCTTGCCCTTGAGTTCTTTCATGGGGTCTCCTCGCTTGTGTCGTTCAGGTCCGGCTCACACCGGTGCTGCACGCTGCAGCAGCCGGTCAAAATCAGTGCGGGGGCTCAAGCCCCCATAGGTCAGCGCGGGTGCCATGCCCAGGCGCGAGGCCACGAAGGCCTCGAAGGCAAAGTCAGGTGCATGACGGCGCAACAGCGCAGCCTGTACGGCCAACGCCACGTCCTGCGCCAGCCGGCGGCCATCGTGCTCGTCCGCCACCGATTGCAGCCGTCCGAGCACCGCGGCGCGCGCGGCGTCGCACGTTGGATTCACGCCGGCCAGGGGTTCCAACTCCTCGGCCAGGGCGTCCACCAAGTCCCGGCCAGCCCGTTGCAGCACGCGCAGCAAGTCCAGCGCCATGATGTTGCCGGCCCCCTCCCAGATGGAGTTGACCGGCATCTCGCGGTAGATGCGCGCCATGATTCCCTCGCCGCCCTCCTCCACGTAGCCGTTGCCGCCCAGGCACTCCATGGCCTCCTGGGCGAACCCGCTGCCTCGCTTGCAGATCCAGAACTTGGCCACCGGCGTGAGGACACGCCGCATCAGGGCCTCGAAGGGATCCCCCTGGCGGTCGAAGGCCCGCGCCAGGCGCAGGCTCAGGGCCGTGGCGGCTTCGCTCTCGAGGGCCAGGTCTGCCAGGACATTGCTCATCAGAGGGTGCGCGACCAGCGGACGCCCGAAGGCCTGCCGCTGGCGCGCATGGTGCAGCGCAAGCGAGAGCGCCTGACGCATCAATCCGGAGGTGCCGAGTGCGCAGTCCAGGCGGGTGCGCGTGCCCATCTCGAGAATCTGCGGCACACCGCGCCCTTCCTCGCCCACCAGCCAGGCTAGGGCCCCGGTGAATTCGACTTCGGAGCTGGCGTTGGCCTTGTTGCCCAGCTTGTCCTTCAGGCGCTGGATGTGCAGGGCATTGCGATTGCCGTCAGGCAGCACACGCGGCAGGAAGAAGCAGCTCAATCCCGCCTCGGCCTGGGCCAGCACCAGGAAGGCGTCGCACATGGGCGCCGAGAAGAACCACTTGTGCCCCACCAGTCGGTAGCTGCGGCCCCACGGGGTGTCCGCCTCGAAGCGGGCCTGGGTGGTGTTGGCGCGTACATCCGAGCCGCCCTGCTTCTCGGTCATGCCCATGCCCATGGTCACGCCGGCCTTGTCCGCAAGCGGAGCGAGCCTCGGGTCGTAAGCGGCGCTGGTCAGCTTGGGGAACCAGTCCGACAGCAAGGCCGCGTTGGCGCCCAGCGCCGGTGCAGCGGCATAGGTCATCGAGACAGGGCACAGCACCGAGGGCTCGAGTTCGGTGAAGAGCATGAAGCCCGCCGCCCGCTCCACATGGGCCCCAGGGCCCAGGGCCCAGGGCCGGGCATGCAGGCCATGCTCGACGGCCGCCGTCATCAGCGCGTGGTAGCTGGGGTGGAACTCGACCTCGTCGATGCGCCGCCCCTGGCGGTCGTGACTGCGCAGCTGGGGGGTATGGACATTGGCCAGGCGCGCATGCTGCTGCATCGCAGCCGAGCCAGCCAGCGCGCCCAGGCGGTGCAACCGCTGCTGCGCGCCAGCCAACGCGTCCGGCGGCAGATGGGCGATCAGCCCTTCGCGCAGCGGCCGGTTGCCTTCGAAGAGGTTCACGTCGGCCAGCGGCGTGCTCTGGTTGAACACCTCATGGGTGGCGGTCGCGGTGTCCATCTCGCTCCCCGGTAACGACGCCGGTCGACTCAGACGAGCTTCACCAGCTGCTTGCCGAAGTTGCGGCCCTTGAGCAGGCCGATGAAAGCCTCAGGCGCGCTGGCCAGGCCCTGCGCGACGCTCTCACGGTACTTCAGGCGACCGGTCGCCACCAGTGTGCCGAGCTCCTTCAGCGCCTCAGGCCAGACCTCCATGTGTTCGCTGACGATGAATCCTTCCACGAGCAGGCGTGAGGTGAGGATCATCTGCGGGTGGCGCAGCGGGATGGGCTCGCCGTTGTAGCCTGCGATCATGCCGCACACCGCAATGCGGCCGAAGGCATTCATCTGCAGCAAGACGGCGTCGAGCACCATGCCACCCACGTTCTCGAAATGGCCATCGATGCCCTGGGGCGCAGCCTCCCTCAGGGCGGCTGCCAAGGAATCGAGCGTGGCGTGCTGGCGGTAGTCGATGCAGGCGTCAAAACCCAGCTCCTCCACGACGTAGCGGCACTTGTCGGGTCCGCCGGCAAAACCCACGACGCGGCATCCGCGGCTCTTGGCCAGCTGGCCCACGGCACTGCCGACCGCGCCGCTGGCGGCACTCACCGAGATCGTGCCGCCCGCCTTGGGCTCGCAGATCTTCATCAGGCCATACCAGGCCGTGACCCCAGGCATGCCCACGGCCCCCAGGTAGGCAGACAGCGGGATGTGGGTGGTGTCCACCTTGCGCAAGAGGCCCGGCTGGGCCGCGTTGACCACGCCGTACTCCTGCCAGCCCCCCATGCCAACGACCTTGTCACCCGCAGCGTACTGGGGGTGGCGAGAGGCGATCACCTCGCCCACGGTACCGCCAATCATCACCTCGTTGAGCGGCTGGGGTTGGGCGTAGCTCTTGCCCTCGCTCATGCGCCCGCGCATGTAAGGGTCGAGCGAGAGGAAATGGTGCCGCACCAGCACCTGACCGTCGGCCAGTTGCTCCGGGGCCAGAAGCGGGGATTCGACGAGGCGGAAGTTGTCCGCGCTGGGCTCGCCCTGGGGGCGAGAAGCCAGCACGATCTGACGATTGATGCTCATGGAAACTCCGGAATCGATATCAATCGGACCCATCGCCGTCGAGGCGCTGCTGCAGAGGCTTGGCCTCGCGCGCACTCACGGGCAGGGCCCGCACGTACTTGAAGGTGCCGGTGGCGTGAGCCGCCAGCGTGCCATCTTCACGATAGACGCTGCCCTCGCAAAAGGCCAGCGTCGCGGTACGGTGCAGCAGCTTGCCCAGGGCCTTCAGGCGGCCTTCCCCCGGGCGCATGAAGCTGGTCTTCATCTCGATCGTGACCACGCCCGGGCCGTAGTTGGCGGCCGGGTCGTTCACGCTGCGTGCCGCATGGGCCATGACCACGTCGAGCAAGGTCATTACCGCGCCACCATGCGCAACATGGAAGGAGTTGCAGTGCTCGTCGCGCAGGGCAAAGCCGATCTCGGCCTCGCCGCCTTCCATGCGCACGAGTTCGAAGCCCAGGGCCTCGACGAAGGGAATGCGAACAGGAAAGGGCTTCGTCACGCGCTCAGCCCCCCGTGAGCGCCGTCACGCCCCCATCCACCGCCAGGATCTGGCCGGTGATGTGCTTGCCAGCCCGGGTCGCGAACAACAGCGCCGCGCCTTTGAGGTCCTCATCATCGCCCAGGCGCTCCAGGGGGGCGTGTGCCGCGAGCGCGTCCACGCCGACCGCTTCGAGCGTGCCGCGGGTCATCTTGCTCGGGAAGAAGCCCGGGGCGATCGCGTTCACCGTGATGCCATGGCGCCCCCATTCGCAGGCCAGTGCGCGGGTGAAGTTGATCACGGCGCCCTTGCTGGTGTTGTAGGCGATGGTGCTCATCATCTTGGGCAGGTGGCCGCCCAGGCCGGCGATCGACGCAATGTTGATGATGCGGCCCTGCTTGCGCGGGATCATGCAGCGCTTGCCGATCGCCTGGGTGAGGAGGAAGACGCCGCGGATGTTGAGGTTCATCACCTTATCCCAGGCCTCGACCGGGTGGTCCTCGGCCGGTGCGCCCCAGGTGGCGCCGGCATTGTTGACCAGCACGTCCACGGGGCCCAGGCGTTGGAGGGTTTCATCCACGAGGCGCTGGATATCCGCTTCCTTCGCGCCGTCGGCCGCGATCCAGCGGGCATCGATGCCGCGGTCCTGCAGGTGAGCCACGGCTTCCTCGAGCTCGGGCGCCTTGCGGGCGCTGAGCATGATCTTGGCGCCGGCTTCGCCGAGGGCCTCGGCGATCTGCAGGCCCAGGCCGCGCGATCCGCCGGTGATGAGGGCCGTGCGGCCAGTGAGGTCGAACAGGGGGGACAGGCTCATGGGTGCTTGCTCGGTCGGGAAAAAAATCAGAGTGCGCCAGGCGCCGTAGGGGCGAAGGAAAGGTCCTGGGCCAGGTCGACGTCGGCGAGACCTGGCGCCAGCGAGGGGTAGTCGAGCACCACCCGATGCGAACGCATCGCACCCAGCTGCGCTCCGACGGCCTTGTGATGCGGATGATGCTGGTAGGCGTCGAGCGCGTCCTTGTCGGCAAAGGCCGACACCAGCACCACGTCCATCGAAGCCTCCAACCGCGGAGTACGGATGCCCACCTCCCATTCCAGGATGCCAGGCACCACGGATTTGCAGGAGTCCAGCAATTCCTTGAATTTCGGGGCGTCGGCGGGGTCGTGCAGTTGCCACATCACGATGTGTCGGATCATCGGTCTTGCTCCTGGGTTGGATCCTTCATCCGGGCGCGGACGGCAATCAACGCGAAGCCGATCACCGTGGATGCCGCGCCCCCCAGCATAAACCCAAGACCCAGCACGGAGGATCCTGCCAACACGAACCAGCCCAGCACGGCTGCCAACAATCCCGCATAGATGAGCACCCAGCTGAGCACCTCGACCCGGGCAGCCCGCATCACAACGCCTCGGGCACCAGATCCAGGCAGGTGCGGTCACGCGATTCGACCACCGACAGCCAGGCACCGATGCGTGGCAGTTCATAGCGCTGAAAGTAGCGCGCAGCCGCAAGCTTGCCGGCCACGAAGGACGGGTCGAGCCGGTCACGCGCTGCCAACACGCTGCGCGCCACATCGAGCCAGATCCAGCCCAGCACCACATGGCCGAAGGCCTGCAGGTAGGGTGTCGCGTTGGCCAGGGCCTCGGCCGGCTGGCCATTCGCCCAGGCGGCCCGGGTGGCGCGGCCGACGTCGTCGAGGGCGCGGCCCAGGGCCTGGGCGTGTTCGGCGAGTTCCGCGTGGGCCGCAGCAGCCGCGATGCTGGCCTGCATCCGGGCGGCGAGCAACTGCAGTCCCCGGCCCTCCTCCATCAGCACCTTGCGGCCCAGCAGGTCCATGCCCTGGATGCCATGGGCCCCTTCGTGGATCATGTTCAGGCGGTTGTCGCGCCAGTACTGCTCCACCGGGAAGTCTCGCGTATAGCCATAGCCGCCCAGCACCTGGATGGCCAGGCTGTTGGCTTCCAGGCACCATTCGCTCGGCCAGCTCTTGGCGATGGGGGTGAGCACTTCCAGCAGCAGGCGCGCCTCCTCTGCCGCCACGGGATCGCCGGTTTGCTGCTCGTCCACCAGTCGCGCGCAGTACAGCTCCATGGCCAGCGCCCCCTCACAGTAGGACTTCTGGGCCAGCAGCATCCGCTTCACGTCGGCATGCTCGATGATGGGCACCGGCGGCGAGGACGGGTCCTTGCCCGCCGGGCCCACCGGCCGGCCCTGGGTGCGCTGACGCGCATACTCCAGCGAGGCCTGATACCCCGCATAGCCCAGCATCGTGGCGCCCAGGCCCACGCCGATGCGGGCCTCGTTCATCATGTGAAACATGCAGGCCAGCCCTCGCCCGGGTTCCCCCACGAGGTAGCCGATCGCACCGGCGCCGCCGCGCACCGGGAAGCGCCCTTCACCGAAGTTCAGCAACGTGTTGGTCGTGCCCCGGTAGCCGCACTTGTGGTTCAGGCCCGCCAGCGCCACGTCGTTGCGCTCGCCGGTGAGATTGCCGTCGGCGTCGACGAGTCGCTTGGGCACGATGAAGAGCGAGATGCCCTTGACGCCGGGAATGGGTTTGCCGTCCGGCCCGGGAATCTTGGCCAGCACCAGGTGGACGATGTTCTCGGTGATCTCGTGCTCGCCGCCCGAGATCCACATCTTGTTGCCCTTGAGGCGGTAGCGCGGGCCCAGCGGATCGTTCTCGAACCCTTCGCCGTCCGGCACGGCCCGGGTGGCGATGTCCGAGAGACTGGACCCCGCCTGGGGTTCGCTCAGGCACATGGTGCCGAACCAGCGACCGGCGAACTCGTTGCGAGCGAAGACCTCTTTCTGTCGCGGCGAGCCATGCGCCATCAGCAGGCTGGCATTGCCGCTGGTGAGCATGGCGTAGGCGCCCATGGACACGCTGGACATCGAGAAGAAGCAATTGGCCGCCATCTCCACGACACAGGGCAGTTGCATCCCGCCCACGTCGTAATCCTGCGCTGCGGCCAGCATGCCCGACTCGACATAGGCCTTCGTGGCGTCATGCGTGGCCTGGGGCAGGTGCACACGCTCTCCGTCGAAATGAGGCTCCTCGGTGTCTGCCAGGCGGTTGTGGGGGGCGAACTTCTCGCGGGCGATGCGTTCGCAGGTGTCGAGCACCGAGTCGAAGGTCTCTCGGCTGTGGTCCGAGAAGCGCGGCCGGCTGGCCAGTGCGGCCACATCGATCCAGTCGTACAGCAGGAAATCGAGCGTGGCTCGCATGGTCATGGCCGCCCCACCTTCCTTCGGACTCAGAGCACTTCGAACACGCCAGCAGCACCCATGCCGCCGCCGATGCACATCGTCACGCACACCCGCTTGGCGCCCCGGCGCTTGCCCTCGATGAGCGCATGGCCAGTCAGGCGCTGGCCGCTCACGCCGTAGGGGTGGCCCACCGCGATCGCGCCGCCGTTCACGTTCAGGCGATCCATCGGGATGCCCAGCGTGTCGGCGCAGTAGAGCACCTGCACGGCAAAGGCTTCGTTGAGTTCCCACAGGTCGATGTCGGCCACCGTCAGGCCCAGGCGCTTGAGCACCTTGGGCACGGCAAACACCGGGCCGATGCCCATCTCATCAGGCTCGCAACCCGCCACGGCAAAGCCGAGGAAACGCCCCAGGGGCTTGAGCCCGCGCTGCTCGGCCAGCTTCGCGTTCATCACCACGCAGGCGCCTGCGCCGTCCGAGAACTGGCTCGCATTGCCCGCCGCGATCACCCCACCGGGCAGGGCCGGGCGGATGCCGGCCACGGCCTCGTAGGTGGTACCCGGGCGCAGGCCTTCATCGGCGCTCACAGTGACTTCCTTGGTGCGCAGGCCCATGACCGGGTCGGCCACGCCGGCCGTCACGGTGATGGACACCATCTCGTCATTGAACTTGCCCGCTTCCTGCGCTGCGCAGGCCTTCTGCTGGCTGGCCGCGCCGTATTCGTCCATCCGTTCACGCGGGATCTTGTAGCGCTTGGCCACCTGCTCGGCCGTCTGCAGCATGCTCCAGTAGATCTCGGGCTTGTTCTGCATCAGCCAGGCATCGCGGATCATGTGCGTGTTGGCCTCGTTCTGCACGCAGGAGATGCTCTCCACGCCACCGGCCACGTACACATCGCCCTCGCCAGCGATGATGCGCTGGGCCGCCGTGGCGATGGTCTGCAGGCCGCTGGAGCAGAAGCGGTTGATGGTCATGCCGCTGGTGGTGATGGGCAGGCCGGCGCGCAGGGCGATCTGGCGCGCGATGTTGCTGCCGGTGGCCCCTTCGGGGGTGGCGCAGCCCATGATGACGTCATCGACCTCGGCCGGGTCGATGCCGGCGCGCTCGACGGCGGCTTTCACGGCGTGCCCGCCCAGGGTGGCGCCGTGGGTCATGTTGAAGGCGCCCTTCCAGCTCTTGGCCAGCGGCGTGCGGGCGGTGGAGACGATCACTGCATCAGTCATGTCGATTCCTCGGAATGTGGGTGTCGGTGCGCAGGCGCCTTCAGTTGAAGGTCTTGCCCTCGGCGGCCAGGCGGGCCAGCAGCGGCGCGGGCTGCCAGAACTGGGCATCGTCGTTGGGGTTCTTCGCGAAGCGCTTCATGGCCTGCACCACGTTGAACAGGCCCTGCGAGTCGGCATAGCACATCGGGCCGCCGCGGAAGAGCGGGAAACCATAGCCGGTGAGATAGACCATGTCGATGTCGGAGGCGCGCAGCGCAATGCCCTCTTCCAGGATCTTGGCCCCTTCGTTCACCAGGGCGTACACGAGACGACCGATGATCTCCTCGTCGCTGATCTTGCGGGGCTTGAGGCCCATTTCTGCGCGGTGCTTCTCGATCATCTCGTTGACCACCGGCGACGGGATGGCATCGCGCTTGCCCGGCTTGTAGTCGTACCAGCCGGCACCCGTCTTCTGGCCAAAGCGACCCATCTCGCACAGCAGGTCAGCGGTCTTGCTGTAGCGCATCTCGGGCTTTTCGACGTAGCGACGCTTGCGGATGTACCAGCCCACGTCGTTGCCGGCAAGGTCGCCCATGCGGAAGGGGCCCATCGCAAAGCCGAAGCGCTCGATGGCCTTGTCCACCTGCTCCGGCGTGCAGCCCTCTTCCAGCAGGAAGCCGGCTTGGCGGCTGTACTGTTCGATCATGCGGTTGCCGATGAATCCATCGCACACGCCGGACACCACCGCCGTCTTCTTGATCTTCTTGGCCAGCTGCATCACCGTGGCCAGCACGTCCTTGGCGGTCTTCTCACCACGGATCACTTCCAGCAGCTTCATCACGTTGGCCGGGCTGAAGAAGTGCATGCCGATCACATCCTGCGGCCGCTTGGTGAAGGCAGCGATCTTGTTCACATCCAGCGTCGAGGTGTTCGACGCCAGGATGGCCCCGGACTTCATCACCTCGTCGAGTTGCTTGAACACCTGCTCCTTCACGCCGATGTCCTCGAACACCGCCTCGATCACGAGATCCGCATCGCCGATGGCGCTGTAGTCGAGCGTGGTGGACAGCAGGGCCATGCGCTGCTCCATTTTGTCCTGCTTGAGCTTGCCCTTCTTGACCTGCGCCTCGTAGTTCTTGCGCATCACGCCCACACCACGGTCCAGCGCCTCCTGCTTCATCTCGAGGATGACCACCGGGATGCCGGCGTTCAGGAAGTTCATGCTGATGCCGCCGCCCATCGTGCCCGCACCGATGACGGCCACCTTCTGGATGGCACGCACCGGCGTGCCTTCCGGCACATCGGGGATCTTGCTGGCCGCCCGCTCAGCGAAGAAGGCATGACGCAGTGCCGCGCACTCCGGCGTGAGCATCAGGTTGATGAACTGCTCGCGCTCGAAGGCCAGGCCGTCGTCGAAGCGCTTGGTGGTGGCAGCTTCGACACAGTCCACGCACTTGGCCGGCGCCGGGAAGTTGCGCGCCATGGCCTTGACCGTGTTGCGGGCAAACTGGAAGTAGCCCGGCCCCTGCACATGCTCGGCCTTCAGGTCCCGCACGCGCGGCAGCGGGCGCTGTCCGGCAACCTCGCGGGCAAAGGCCAGCGCACCGGCCAGCAGGTCACCCTCGATGATGCGGTCGAACAGCTTCTGGCCCGGGATGCCGGCCAATACCTCGCTCTTGACCGGGTCACCGCTCACGATCATGTTCAGCGCGTTCTCGACACCGATCACGCGCGGCAGGCGCTGGGTGCCGCCGGCACCGGGCACGAGGCCGATCTTCACTTCCGGCAACGCCACCTGCGTGCCGGGCGCCGCCACGCGGTAGTGGCAGCCCAGGGCCAGTTCCAGCCCACCGCCCATGCACACGCTGTGGATGGCGGCCACGACGGGCTTGCTGGTGTTCTCGGCCACCTTGATGACGCTCAGCAGGTTCGGTTCCTGTGTCGCCTTCGGCGAGCCAAACTCGCGGATGTCCGCGCCGCCGCTGAAGGCCTTGCCAGCCCCCGTGATGACCACGGCCTTGACGGCAGCGTCATTCTCGGCACGCTCGAGGCCGTCAGTGATGCCCTTGCGGGTGTCATAGCCCAGGCCGTTGACCGGGGGGTTGTTCAGGGTGATCACGGCGACGTCGCCGTGGAGCTCATAGCTGGCACTCATGGGTGGGCCCCTCTGCAGTGAAGAACTGGCAAATCGAACGATCGTTCGAGTTTAAGAAACAACAACGCCGGCGCTTTGTCGCCGGCGTGACAGAACAGAACAAATGTGCCGTCGCGGCGCGCGGCAGCCGAAGGAACTACACCTCCAGCCACTCCTTGCGAATATAGGCGTTCGCACGCAGGTCGTCAGGCGTTCCCTCGAAGACGATGCGGCCATGGCCCATGACGTAGCAGCGGGTGGAAATCTCCAGCGCGATGGTGAGCTTCTGCTCCACCAGCAACACACTCACGCCACGACGCTTCAGCTCCTTGAGATACTCCGCCACCTGCTCCACGATCTTCGGCGCCAAGCCTTCCGTGGGCTCATCGATCATGATGAGGTCGGGGTCCCCCATCAGGGTCCGGCACAGGGTGAGCATCTGCTGCTCGCCCCCCGACAGCACACCCGCCTCGGTGTGCTGGCGCTCCTTGAGTCGGGGAAAGAGCTGGTACATGTCGTCGAAGCTCCATCGCCCCGACTGCCCTTGCTTCTTCTGCCCCAGCATCAGGTTCTGGTGTACCGTCAACTTCGGAAAGATGTCGCGGTTCTCTGGCACATAGCCAATGCCGCGATGGGCGATGTCGAAGGCATGGTGGCCCAGGACCTCGTCGCCCTTCCACTTGATGGACCCCTGGCCATCGACCAGTCCCATCACGGTCTTGACGGTGGTGGACCGCCCCGAGCCGTTGCGCCCCAGCAGGCTGACGATCTCGCCGGGCCTCACGTCCATGTGAACGCCGTGCAGCACGTGGCTCTTGCCATAGAAGGCGTGCAGGTTCTCGATATGCAGCATGGTCAGGCTCCCGCAGTGGCGGCGGCGGCCTGCTGCTCGGCCAGCACCGATCCCAGATAGGCTTCCTGCACGCGCTGGTTCGCACGCACAGCTTCGGGTTCGTCGTAGGCAATGACCTCGCCATAGACGAGTACGGCGATCTTGTCGGCCAGCCCGAACACCACCCCCATGTCGTGTTCCACCGTGAGCAGCGTCTTGCCTTCCGTGACCTCACGGATGAGCTGGATGAAGCGCTTGGTCTCAGACTTGCTCATCCCTGCCGTCGGTTCGTCCAGCAGGATGACGTTGCTCCCGCCCGCGATCGTCAGGCCGATCTCCAGGGCACGCTGTTCCGCATAGGTGAGGTTCATCACCTGCGTGTCGCGCTTGCGGTCGAGCTTGAGCATCTCCAGCACTTCATCGGCGCGATCGTTGGCGTCATCCAGGTCGGCCAGGAATTTCCAGAAGGCGTACTTGTAGCCCATCGACCAGAGCACGGCGCATCGCACGTTCTCGAACACCGTGAGCCGGTGAAAGAGGTTGGACACCTGGAAGCTGCGGGCCAGCCCCCTGCGGTTCACCTCGTAAGGCTTGAGCCCGTCGATGCGCTCCCCATTGAGCAGGATCTCGCCGCTGGTGGGCGCAAACCGCCCGCTGATGAGGTTGAACAGCGTCGACTTGCCGGCTCCGTTCGGCCCGATGATGGCCACACGTTCGCCGGACTTCACCTGCAGGCTCGCACCGCGGATGATCTCGGTCTTTCCGAAGCTCTTGCGAACGTCCTTGAGTTCGACTGCAAAGCTCATAGGGCCTCCCGGCGACGGATTTCCAACTCGATTTCCTCCTGGATCTGACTCCATTCCCGAATGAATGCCCGCCGCGAGACCTCGAAGAGCGCCACGCCGGTGACGAGGACGAAGACGGCGCCAAACCAGCTGTCCAGGCTCTGGGCGTTCAGTGTGGCCCCCATGAACTTGAGCTCGGGGCCCAGTGCGACGTTGAGCTGCATGTGGTAGAGCATCTCGATCATGGCGGCAGCGCCGACGACGGCCACCGCACCGGTTCCGCCCAGGGCCAGGTAGGACGTCCAGAGCCTTCGCAGCTTGCCGAAGGCCGCCACGCGCAGGTTCATCATGATGAGGCTCGCGATACCCCCCGGGGCATACATCACCATGAAGAGGAAGATCAGGCCCAGGTAGAGCAGCCAGGCGGCTGTCATCTCGGACAGCAGCACGAAGGCCACGACCATGAGGATGGCGCCGATGATGGGGCCGAAGAAGAAGGTGGCGCCGCCCAGGAAGACGAAGAGCAGGTAGGCGCCCGAGCGGGCCGCACCCACCACCTCGGCGGTGACGATCTCGAAGTTCAGGGCTCCCAGACCCCCGGCGATGCCAGCGAAGAAGCCGGAGGCGCAGAAGGACAGGTAACGCACCATCTGGGTGTTGTAGCCCACGAACTCGACACGCTCGGGGTTGTCCCGCACCGCGTTGAGCATGCGTCCGAGCGGCGTGCGCGTGAAGGCGTACATTGCTGCCGTACAGACGAAGGTGTAGACGGCAATCAGGTAGTACAGCTGCACCTGCGGGCCGAAGCTGATGCCGAAGGGGCGTGCACCCGTGACGCGATCGCCGGTGATGCCCCCCTCGCCGCCGAAGAACTCCGGGAACATCAGCGACATCGACCACACCAGCTCGCCGATGCCCAGCGTGATCATCGCGAACGGGGTGCCGGCCTTCTTGGTGGTCACCCAACCCAGCAGCACGGCGAAGAACAGTCCCGAGATCCCGCCGATCAGGGGCAGCAGGCTCACCGGAAAGCCCTGCAGCGTGCCGCCGGTGATCATGTTGAGGGTGTGGATGGTCAGGAAGGAGCCCAGACCGGAATACACCGCGTGCCCGAAGCTGAGCATGCCCCCCTGCCCGAGCAGCATGTTGTAGGCCAGGCAGGCAATGATGGCGATGCCCATCTGGGAGAGCATGGTCATCGACAGGCCGCTCGTGAAGATCAGCGGACTGACAAGCAGCACGAGGGCATACAGCGCCCAGATGATCCAGCGGCCGACGTTGTAGGGCTTGAAATGGTAGGCAGGCCGGGCTGCGCCCGCGGCCTGAGAAGGCGGAACATTGGCCTTGATGGAATGCGCTTGCATGGGTCAGCCCTCCCGGGTGCCAAGGAGGCCCTTGGGGCGGAAAATGAGGATCAGCACGAGGAAGAGGTAGGGCAGGATCGGTGCCACTTGCGAGATAGTGAGCTTGAGCACCGGGTACCCGAAGGTCTCGGGCGTGATGGCCCAGCCGAACTTGGCGAAGAAATTGATGAAGGAGTAATCGATCGCCACGGCAAAGGTCTGGATGACGCCGATCAGGATGGAGGCCAGGAAGGCGCCAGCAAGCGAGCCCATGCCCCCCACCACCACGACCACGAAAATGATGGCCCCGACCGTGAAGGCCATGCCGGGCTCGGTGACGAAGGCGTTGCCGCCGATCACGCCAGCGAGGCCCGCCAACGCGGCGCCCCCCCCGAAGACCAGCATGAACACCCGCGGCACGTTGTGGCCCAGGGCTTCCACCATCTCCGGATGCGTCAGCGCGGCCTGGATGACCAGGCCCACACGGGTGCGGGTCAGCATCAGCCAGATCGAGGCCAGCATCAGCAGGGCCACCAGCATCATGAAACCACGGTACTTGGGAAACTGCGTGCAGACGATGCGCACGCCTTCCACGGCGGATCGGCACATCTCCTGAGGTGCCAGCCCCCAGACGAAGTCGAGGGCGCCATCGGTGGAGCCCACGATCGTGAACAGCGGTCCCTGGAGTGCTTCTGGCACGCGGTAGTCGACTGCCGATCGCCCCCAGACGAGCTGGACCAGTTCCAGGATCACATAGCTCAGGCCGAAGGTGATCAGCAGTTCGGGCACGTGGCCGAACTTGTGCACCCGGCGCAGGCAGTACTTCTCGAACATGGCGCCGGCGAGCCCGACCAGCAGTGGCGCCACGACGAGGGCGGGCCAGTAGCCCACCACCTGCATCGTCGTGTAGGCGATGTACGCCCCCAGCATGTAAAAGCTGGCGTGGGCAAAGTTGAGCACGCCCATCATGCTGAAGATCAGCGTGAGGCCCGAACTGAGCATGAACAGCAAGAGCCCGTAGCTCAAGCCGTTCAGCATCGAGATCGTGAAGAACTGGAGATCCATCGCCGGTCAGCGCCGCGAGGCGCACAGGTCAGAGAAGCAAATCAAAGAAAAGGGCCCGACAGGAAGATGCCATCGGGCCCCGGGAGCGCGAGACTGCCCTGCAGGATGATCAGGGACGCTTCATCTGGCAGGACGTCGGCGTGCTCGACACATACGGCTCGTAGTACTTGACCGGCACGAAGGTGTAGCCGGTGTTTTCCGGGCTGTAGGTGTTCTTGGCATCTGTCTTCTGCCAGCGCGAAATGTACAGGCCCTGCTGGAGCTGATGGTCGGTACGGCGCATCTCGACATCGCCATTGAAGCTCTTGAACTTCAGTCCGCTCATCGCCGCAGCCACCTTGACCGGATCGGTGGACTTGGCCCTCGCCATCGCGTTACTCAGCAGTGCGAAGGCATGGTAGGTGGCGCCGGTGTACCAATCGTCGTTGAAGCGCTTGCGGAACTCGTCCTGGATCTTGGCAACATCGCCACCCATGTTGTAGTGGTTGTAGGACACCTGGTAGACACGGCCTTCACCGGCTGCGCCCATGGCGGTGGGCGTGCCGCTCACGCCGCCGTAGTAGACATAGAACTTGGCATTCAGGCCGGCGTCGTTGGCCGCCTTGATCAGTAGCGTCAGATCAGAACCCCAGTTGCCGGTGATCACCGTGTCGGCGCCCGAAGCCTTGATCTTGGCGATGTAGGGCGCGAAGTCGCGAACCTGGGCCAGCGGGTGCAGGTCTTCGCCAGCGATCTTGATGTCGGGACGCTTGCGCGACAGGTTTTCCTTCGCGTACTTGGCCACCTGATGCCCGTGGGCATAGTTCTGGTTGATCAGGTAGACGCTCTTGATGTCGGCCTGGTCCTTCATGAAGGTGGTCAGTGCTTCCATCTTCATGGAAGTGTCGGCATCCAGACGGAAGTGCCAGTAGCTGCACTTGCTGTTGGTCAGGTCCGGGTCGACCGCGGCATAGTTCAGGAAGACAACTTCCTTGCCGGGATTGCGCTCGTTGTGCTTGGTCACGGCGTCCGAGAGCGCCAGGGCAGCGCCGGATCCGTTGCCCTGCACGATGTAGCGCACGCCCTGGTCGATGGCCGACTTCAGCGCGTTCAGGCTTTCCTGGGGGCTGAGCTTGTTGTCGATGCCGATGACTTCGAACTTCACGCCGGCCGGGTTGTTGCGGCTGAAATACTCGGCCATGAACTGGAAGCTCTTGAGCTGGTTCTGGCCGACCGTGGCCATCAGGCCGGTCAGGGGATCGATCCAGGCAACCCGAACCGTCTCGCCCTTCTGGGCAAATGCAGTGCCGCAACACAGCGCGGCCGCGGCAAGAATCGAGAGTTTCATGTGGGTGCGGCGAGTGAGCATTGAATGTCTCCTTGAGCTGTTGGCGGCGGGTGTCGAGAGGCTACAGAACTTCGTTTGCGGCTCGTACAGGGAATGCCCGTAGCGGGTGTCTCGCTGGCGACAGGCTTCCCCGCACAGCCCTTCGATCAGGTTGGCAATACGTGGTGAGCGAACTGCTCGCGCAGCTTGAGTTTTTGCATCTTGCCGGTGGCGGTGTGTGGGATCTCGTCGACGAAGACCACGTCATCGGGGATCTGCCACTTGGCGATCTTGCCCTCGTAGAAGGCCAGCATCTCTTCGCGCGTGAGCGACGCATCGGGCTTGCGCACCACCACCAGCAGCGGTCGCTCGTCCCACTTCGGATGCCGGCACGCGATCGCTGCGGCTTCATGCACGGCCGGGTGAGCCATGGCGATGTTCTCGAGATCGATGGAGCTGATCCACTCGCCGCCAGACTTGATCACGTCCTTGGAACGATCGGTGATCTGCATGAAGCCGTCAGGGTCGATGGTGGCCACGTCCCCGGTGGGAAACCATCCGTCCTGCAGCGGGGAGCCCTCACGCTTGAAGTAGCTGCGGATGACCCAGGGTCCCCGCACGACGAGGTTGCCGGACGCCTGGCCGTCCCATGGCAGAGCCTGCCCGTCGTCCCCGGTGATCTGCATGTCGATGCCATAGATCACCTTGCCCTGCTTCTCCAGCAGGCGGCGCTGAGCCTGCGGCGGGAGGTCCAGGTGTTTGCCCTTGAGCTTGGCCAAGGTGCCCAGGGGCGACAACTCGGTCATGCCCCAGGCGTGGATCACCTGCACGCCGAAGTCGTCTTCCAGGGTGCGGATCATGGCCGGCGGGCAGGCCGAGCCGCCGATCACCGTGCGCTTGAAGGTGCTGAACTTCAGCTGGTTCTGCTTGGCGTAGGTGATGAGCCCCAGCCAGACCGTGGGCACACCGGCGCTGAAGGTCACCTTCTCCGATTCGAACAGTTCGTAGAGCGACTTGCCGTCCAGGTGCGGCCCCGGCAGGACCAGCTTGGCGCCGACCAGTGCACCGGAATAGGGCAGGCCCCAGGCGTTGACGTGGAACATCGGCACCACCGGCAGGATCACGTCCTGGGCCGAACAGCCCATCGCATCGGGCAAGGCCGATGCATAGGCATGCAGCACGGTCGAGCGATGGCTGTAGACGGCCCCCTTGGGATGGCCCGTGGTCCCCGACGTGTAGCAGATGCTGGAAGCCGTGTTTTCGTCAAACTCCGGCCAGCTGTAGTTCCCGTCCTCGGCTTCCACCAGCTCCTCGTAGCACAGCAGGCCGGGGATGCCGGTCTGTGCCGGCATGTGGGCCCGGTCCGTCATCAACACGAAATGCTTCACGCTGGACAGCCCCGGCGCAAGCTTCTCGACCAGCGGGAGAAAGTTCAGGTCGAAGCACAGTACGCGGTCTTCCGCGTCGTTGATGATCCAGGCGATCTGCTCGGGGAAGAGCCGCGGGTTGATGGTGTGGCACACCAGCTCCGAGCCCGACGTGCCGTAGTAGATCTCGAAGTGCCGGTAGCCGTTCCAGGCCAGCGTGCCCACCCGGTCACCCGGCTGGCAACCCAGCCGGGCCAGTGCCTGGGCGAGCTTGCGCGCACGCAGTTCGGCATCCCGGTAGGTGTAACGGTGGACGTCGCCTTCCACCCGCTTGGACACGATCTCGGTGTCTGCACAGTGCCGCGCGGCATGCGTCAGCAGCGACGAGATCATCAGGGGCATCTGCATCATCTGGCCCATCAGGCGCGACATCGGGAACTCCTTCGTTGGGTGAGACCGAAACTGGAACGGTCGTTCGTTTTCGATGATAGGAACCATGCTGCAGCGCAGCGCCTGCGGTTTTCCCTGAGGAACTGTCGCGATGCCGACACCATGGGATCCATGGCCCTGGGTCCGTCCCCTCTTTCGCTCGCTGGCTACACTGTCCTGATGAACGCTCCTTTCGAGTTGGCCTCCCCCGCAGGTCTGCAGTGGATGAACCGCTATGCCGACCTCGGCGACGCCTTCCACACCCGGCTGCAGGCCCAGGGCCTGCCAGAGCCGCGCTGGGTGGCCACCAGCCCTGCCGCAGCCGACTGGCTGGGCTGGCCCAGCGACTGGTGGGAGTCGACGCCAGCCGACGCCCTCTCGGTGTTCAGCGGGAACGCCATGTGGGCAGGGATGGACCCGCTTGCCACCGTCTACAGCGGTCACCAGTTCGGGGTCTGGGCCGGCCAGCTTGGCGATGGACGCGCCCTGCTGCTGGGCGAGGTGCGCACCCCGCACGGGGGGGTTGAAGTGCAGCTCAAGGGCAGCGGGCGCACGCCCTACTCCCGCATGGGAGACGGCCGGGCCGTGCTGCGCTCGTCCATCCGTGAGTTCCTGTGCTCGGAGGCCATGCACGCCCTAGGCATTCCCACCAGCCGGGCCCTGTGCCTCGTCGCCTCCCCCCAGCCGGTCATCCGCGAAGCCGTCGAGACGGCAGCCATCGTGACCCGCCTGGCGCCCAGCTTCGTGCGCTTCGGGCATTTCGAGCACTTCTGCCACCACGGGCAGCCCGAGGCCCTGCGCCGCCTGGCCGACTTCGTCATCGACCACCACCTGCCCGCCTGCCGCGACCAGGCCCAGCCCTATGTGGCCCTGCTGGAAACCGTGGTGCGCCGCACAGCCGAAATGGTGGCCCACTGGCAGGCGGTGGGCTTCTGCCATGGCGTGATGAACACCGACAACATGTCCATCCTGGGCCTCACGATCGATTACGGCCCCTTCGGTTTCCTCGATGCCTTCGACCCGGGCCACATCTGCAACCACTCCGACAGCCAGGGCCGCTACGCCTACCACCGCCAGCCCCAGGTCGCCCTGTGGAACCTGCACGCCCTGGCCCAGGCCCTGATGCCTTTGATCGAGGACACGGACCTCGCCCTGGCCGCACTGGAGACCTACCGCAGCGCCTACCCGGACGCCCTGATGCGCCTCATGCGCGCCAAGCTGGGCTTGCGCACGCGCGAGGAGGGCGACGCCGAACTGACCGATGCCTGGCTGGCGCTGCTGGCCCGCGACCGGGTCGACCACACCCTCGCCTGGCGACGCCTGGGCCAGCTACAGGCCGACCCCGCCCAGGGCGCCGGCCCGGTGCGCGACCTCTTCATCGACCGCGAGGCCTTCGATGCCTGGGCGCAGCGCTACCGCGAGCGCCTGGCGCGGGAATCGAGCCTGGATGCCGAGCGCCGCGTCGCGATGGACCGGGCCAACCCGAAGTACATTCTGCGCAATCACCTGGCGGAAATCGCCATCCGGCAAGCCCAGGCCGGAGACGACAGCGAGGTGCAGCGCCTGCTGCGCGTGCTCGAGCACCCCTACGACGAGCAGCCCGGGCACGAGGCCTACGCCGCCCTGCCACCCGACTGGGCGCACAGCATCGAGGTGTCCTGTTCATCATGAGCGACTACGAGATCCGAAAACCCGACGACGAGTGGCGCAGCCAGCTCGACCCGATGGCCTACCGCGTCACGCGTCAGGCCGCCACCGAGGCCCCCTTCACCGGTCGCTTCTGGCGGCATGACGCCGACGGGACCTACCGCTGCATCTGCTGCAACGCGGCCCTCTTCGACTCCTCCACGAAGTTCGATGCCGGCTGTGGATGGCCGAGCTACACCCAGGCGATCGAGGACGGCCGCATCGAGCGGGTGATGGACTACAGCCACGGCATGGTGCGCGTCGAGGTACGGTGCAGCCGTTGCGGCGCCCACCTGGGGCACGTCTTCGACGATGGGCCTGCGCCCACCGGCGAGCGTTACTGCATCAACTCCGCGGCGCTCGATTTCGAGCCCAGGCAGGGCTGAGTCTCGTGGGCCGCAGGGCGGCCGCTGCGATGAAATTGCTCCTCGACTTCCTTCCTCTCGTCCTGTTCTTCGGCAGTTTCAAACTCGCCGAGGCCCAGCCGGATCGAGCCGTCGACATCGCCACAGCGTGGTTCGGGCCGTTCGCTTCTCGTGGCGCAGTCGATGCCGACACTGCACCCGTCCTTCTGGCCACCGCGATGGTGATGCTGGCCACGGCGGTCCAGATCGGGGGCTTGCTCGCCCGGGGACGGCGCGTGGACGCCCTGCTATGGATCAGCCTGGTCCTGGTCCTCGTCCTGGGCGGGGCAACGCTGTGGTTTCACAGCGAAACCTTCATCAAGTGGAAGCCAAGTGTCCTGTACTGGGTTATGGGGGCCGGCCTGTGGATCAGCCAGACTTTCCTCCATCGCAACTTGCTGCACGCCCTGATGGGCCGGCAGATCGACCTGCCCGGTGTGGTGTGGCAGCGCCTGAATTTCGCCTGGATCGCCTTTTTCGGTTTGATGGGCCTGCTCAACATCTACATCGCCTACAGCTACCCGACCGCCGTCTGGGTGAACTTCAAGGTCTTCGGCTCTCTGGTGCTGATGCTGGTGTTCCTGGTGGTGCAGGCCCTCTTTCTGAGCCGATTCCTGAAGAATGAGGAGCCCTCCTGAGATGCCCGTGAATGCGCAAGACATCGAAGCCCGCCTGCGGGAGACCCTCCAGCCGCTGGCCCTGACGGTGCAGGACGACAGCCACCTGCACGCCGGCCATGCAGGCGCGCGCGAAGGCCGTCATTTCAGCGTCCATGTGGTGAGCCAGCACTTTCACGGTTTGTCACGTCTGGCCCGGCACCGGCTCGTGTATGATGCCCTCGCCCCGCTGATCTCTCAGGGCATTCACGCGCTGGCCCTGCGCACGCAGGCCCCCGACGAGACCTGAGATTCCCCGGACCGCGGTGGGATCACCTCCTACCGCCGGCATGCAGCGGCCCCTGGCCGCGCTTTTCTTTCAACCACGAGGTTTCCTGCATGAAGAAGTCTGTTTTCGCCATCGGTGCGTTGAGCCTGGCCCTGGGTGCCACGCTGCTGCCGGCCACGGCGATGGCCCAGAACGTGGCCATCGTCAACGGCAAGGCCGTGCCGAAGGCGCGCGTGGATGCGCTGCTGGAGCAGGTCCAGCGACAGGCCGCCGGCTCCGGCCGCCAGTTGCCCCCGGACATCGAGCGACTGGCCCGCGACCAGATCGTCCTCAACGAGATCTTCACCCAGGAAGCCGAGCGCCGCGGCCTGGCCGGCACCCCCGAGTACCGCCGCCAGATGGAACTCGTGCGCCAGAACGTGCTGATCCAATCCCTCTTCCAGGACTTCGAGAAGAAGAACCCCGTCACCGACGCGGAAGTCCAGGCCGAGTACGACAAGTTCAAGGCCCAAGCCGGCAGCGAGAAGGAATACCGCGCCCGCCACATCCTGGTCGAGAAGGAAGACGAGGCCAAGCGCCTGATCGCCCAGATCAAGGGCGGCGCCAGCTTCGAGGACCTGGCCAGAAAGAACTCCAAGGACCCGGGCTCGGCCGCCAATGGCGGTGACCTCGACTGGGCCGAGGCCGGCAGCTACGTGCCCGAGTTCTCGCAGGCCATGGTCAAGCTGAACAAGGGCCAGGTCACCGACGCGCCGGTCAAGTCGCAGTTCGGCTTCCATGTGATCAAGCTGGAAGACGTGCGCGAAGCGCAGTTCCCGCCGCTGGAGGATGTCAAGCCCCAGATCCAGCAACGCCTGCAGCAGCAGAAGATGATCGACTTCCGCGAAGGCCTGCGCAAGGCGGCCCGCACCGACTACAAGTTCGAGCAGTGAGAAGCCATCTGGCAGCCTGATCAAAGCGCCCCATGGGGCGCTTTTTTCATGGCTTCAGCGCAGCCACCAGACGATGGCAGCCAGCACACCGATGAAGACCGGCTGGTGCAGCATGTAGAAGCTCAGGCTCCAACGCCCCAGCACCGCCAGGGGTGCGAGCGGGCGAGGCACGCTGCCACTGAGCCAGCCCGGCCGCCGCGCAAGCACCCATTGCCCCGCCGCCAGGCCCCACCACATCACGCCCAGCCAGGGCAGCAGGGGCACGTAGTCTTCGGTCACGGGCTTGCGGGTGATGAGGCCCACCCAGTTGGTCCAGCGGGTGTCGAAGAAGGGATGCTGGACGAATTGGGGCAACACGATGGCCAGCAAGCCCAGTGGCCACAGCCAGCGTCCCCAGCCGGCGCTGAGCCGGGTCACGATCAGCATCACCGCGATGCCGTGCAGCACGCCGAAGTAGATGAAGCTGCGCGGGAAGACCAGGTAGGAGCCGGCGCTGACCAGCAGCGCACAACCGGCCACCTGGGCCCAGCGCCGCCAGAAGCGCGGCCAGCCCTGCCCCTGCTGCCAGGCCACGGCCTGGCCGAGACCCGCACAAAAAAGGAACAAGGAGACGATGGCCGTGCGTTGCGTCGTCCAGAAGGGGTCGCTCAGGAACCGCTCCTGGATGAACCCGAAGTGGTTCAGGTCGTAGCAGAAGTGGTAGGCCGCCATCCAGACGATGGCGACCGCCCGCAGCACATCGAGCCGGTCGAACCTCAGCCGATCCATCGGCGCGCGTTGCGGAACATGCGCATCCAGGGGCTGAAGGTCGCGGCGTCGCCGGAGGTCCAGCTCATCTGGATGTTGCGGAACACGCGTTCCGGGTGCGGCATCAGCGCGGTGAAGCGGCCGTCCGCGGTGGTCACTGCGGTCAGGCCGCCCGGGCTGCCGTTGGGGTTGGCCGGATAAGTCTCGGTGGCGCGGCCCTGGCTGTCCACGAAGCGCATGGCTGCGTGCACGGCCTTCGCATCCCCGCGCTGCGAGAAGTCGGCATAGCCTTCCCCATGGGCCACGGCGATGGGCAGCAGGCTGCCGGCCATGCCGGTGAAGAAGACCGAGGGGCTGTCCAGCACCTCGACCTGGCTCAAGCGGGCCTCGAACTGCTCGCTGCGGTTGCGTGTGAAGCGTGGCCAGGCAGCCGTGCCCGGGATGATGGGCGAGAGCGCCGCCATCATCTGGCAGCCGTTGCACACGCCCAGCGCAAAGCTGTCGGAGCGGTTGAAGAAGGCTGCGAACTGCTCGGCCAGTTGCGGGTTGAACAGCACCGAGCGCGCCCAGCCCTCGCCGGCCCCCAGGGTGTCCCCATAGCTGAAGCCACCGCAGGCCACCAGGCCCTGGAACTGGTCGAGCCGAGCGCGGCCGGCTTGCAGATCGCTCATGTGCACATCGTAGGTGTCGAAGCCCGCCTGATCCATGGCGTAGCTCATCTCGACGTGAGAGTTGACGCCCTGCTCACGCAGGATCGCCACCTTCGGGCGCGCCAGGTTCAGGAAGGGCGCCGCCACGTCCTCGGCCGGATCGAAGCTCGGCTTGACCTGCAGCCCGGCGTTGGCGGGGTCGCCAGCCGCGTCGTGCTCGGCTTGCGCACAGGCCGGGTTGTCGCGCAGCATCGCGATGCGCCAGCTCACCTCGTCCCAGGCCTGGTGCAGATCGCGCAGCGGGGCGGAGAAGACCGACTTCGCATCGCGCCAGACCTCCATCGTGCCGCGGTCGTTGGGCTTGCCGATCACATGGCTGTGACGCGACAGGCCATGGCGGCGCAGCACGGCAATGGCCTCGTCGCGCTGGGCCGTGGGCACCTGCAGCACCACACCGAGTTCCTCGTTGAAAAGCGCGCGCAGCGTGAGTTCGTTGCGGCGCTCGCTCACCTGCTGCGCCCAGTTCTTGGAGTCGCCATACTCGGCCCGGCTGTCGCCGATGCCGTCGCTTTCGGTCACCAGCAGGTCCACGTTCAGGCTCACACCGCGGTGGCCGGCAAAGGCCATCTCGCACACCGCGGCCCACAGGCCGCCGTCGCTGCGGTCGTGGTAGGCCAGCACCTGCCCCTGCGCGCGAAGCTCGTTCACCGCAGCGACCACCGACTTCAGCAGGGCCGGGTCGTCCAGGTCGGGCACCTCGCCGCCAAAGGCACCCTGGGCCTGTGCCAGGATGGAGCCGCCCAGGCGGTGCCGGCCTTGCCCGAGGTCCACCAGGATCAGCGTGGTGTCGCCCTCGCGCAGCTCGGGTGTGAGGGTACCCCGCACATCGTCGAGCGTGACGAAGGCGGAGACGATCAGCGAGACAGGGGCGGTGACCTGCTTGTCCACGCCGTCGTCGCGCCAGCGCGTGCGCATGGACAGCGAATCCTTGCCGACGGGCACGCTGATGCCCAGTGCCGGGCACAACTCCATGCCGACGGCTTTCACGGTGTCGTACAGGGCGGCGTCCTCGCCGGGTTCTCCGCAGGCAGCCATCCAGTTGCAGGAGAGCTTCACGCGCGTGAGCTCGAGCGGGGCAGCCAGCAGGTTGGTGATGGCTTCGGCCACGGCCATGCGGCCCGAGGCCGGGGCATCGAGCGCGGCCAGCGGCGTGCGTTCGCCCATGCTCATGGCTTCGCCACGGAAGCCGCTGTAGTCGGCCAAGGTGACGGCGCAATCGGCCACCGGCACCTGCCAGGGCCCCACCATCTGGTCGCGGTGGCTCAAGCCCCCCACGGTGCGGTCGCCGATGGTGATCAGGAAGCGCTTGCTGGCCACGGTGGGGTGGCGCAGCACGTCGAAGGCCGCCTGCTGCAGCGTCACGCCGGTGAGGTCCAGCGGGCGAGCCTGCCGGACGACACGGCGCACGTCGCGGTGCATCTTGGGCGGCTTGCCAAGCAGCACGTCCATGGGCATGTCGATCGCCCGCTCGCCGCCAGGACCGTCTTCCAGCACCAGGGCCTGGTCGCTGGAGGCCACGCCCACCACCGCGAAGGGGCAGCGCTCACGCTCGCACATGGCCTCGAAAAGTGGAAGGCCTTGCGGTGCCACCGCCAGGACGTAGCGCTCCTGGCTCTCGTTGCACCAGATCTCCTTGGGCGCCAGGCCGCTTTCCTCCAATGGCACCTTGCGCAGGTCGAAGGTGGCGCCCATGCCGGCGCCATCCACCAGCTCCGGGAAGGCGTTGGAGATGCCACCGGCGCCCACGTCATGGATGGCCAGGATGGGGTTGGTCTCGCCCAGACCGAAGCAATGGTTGATGACCTCCTGGGCGCGGCGCTGGATCTCGGGGTTGCCGCGCTGCACCGAGTCGAAGTCGAGCTCGGCGGCGTTCACCCCGGCCGCCATCGAACTGGCCGCCCCGCCGCCCATGCCGATGCGCATGCCCGGGCCGCCGAGCTGGATCAGCAGCGTGCCCGCGCCGAAGGGCAGCTTGTGCGTCTGGCCGTCGCGGATGCGACCCAGGCCGCCGGCGATCATGATGGGCTTGTGGTAACCGCGGCGCAGGCCGTCCACGTCCTGCTCGTACACGCGGAAGTAGCCGCCCAGGTTGGGCCGGCCGAATTCGTTGTTGAAGGCCGCGCCACCCAACGGGCCTTCGGTCATGATCTGCAAGGCGCTGGCGATATGGGCCGGCTTGCCATAGGGCGCACGCTCCCAGGGCTCGCTGGTGCCCGGCAGGTGCAGGTTGGACACCGAAAAGCCCGTCAGGCCCGCCTTGGGCTGGGCGCCGCGGCCGGTGGCGCCCTCGTCGCGGATCTCGCCCCCCGCGCCGGTGGAGGCCCCGGGGAAGGGCGAGATGGCCGTTGGATGGTTGTGGGTTTCCACCTTCATCAGCACATGCGCCACCTCGTCGTGGGCGGCATAGCGCGGCGCATTGGTGTAACCCTCGGGGCGCCAGGCGCGCACCGGGCCGCCTTCCATCACCGCGGCGTTGTCGGCATAGGCGACCACGGTGTGCTGGGGTACAAGCTGATGGGTGTTGCGGATCATCGCGAACATCGAGCGCTCCTGGGGCTGCCCGTCGATCGTGAAGTTCGCGTTGAAGATCTTGTGGCGGCAGTGCTCGCTGTTGGCCTGGGCGAACATCATCAGCTCGACGTCGCTCGGGTTGCGCTTCAGGCCCTTGAAGGCGTCCACGAGGTAGTCGATCTCGTCATCGGACAGTGCCAGGCCGAAATCCCGGTTGGCGGCTTCCAGCGCCGTGCGGCCCCGGCCCAGCACGTCCACATGTTCCATGGGCTTGCCGGGCTGCTCGTCGAACAGGTGCGCACAGGCGTCGCGCTCGAAGGCGACGCTTTCGGTCATGCGGTCGTGCAGTTCGGCCGCCAGAGCCTGCAGGGTGGCGGCATCCAGCGGCTTGGGGCCCCGCAGCAGGCCGCCCTTGAGTTCCAGGCGGTACTCGGTCACGCGCTCGACCCGCTTGAGACCGTCCAGTCCGCAGTTGTGGGCGATGTCGGTGGCCTTGGAGGCCCAGGGGGACACCGTGCCCAGGCGCGGCAGCACCACCACCAGCGGGCCCTCGGTCGGGCCGGCGTAGGGGTCGCCATAGTTCAGCAGGGCCGCCAGCTTGTCCTGGGCGTCCCGCGCCAGCGGCGCCTGCGCCCACACCCAGTGCACATGACGGGCGCTCACCCCCACCACCTGCGGCGCAAGGGCCTGGAGACGTGGCAGCAGGGCCTGGGCGCGGAAGGCGGACAGGGCATTGCCGCCCTCGAAATGCAGGAGGTGTTTGGCGGAGGCAGTCACGTGGGGGGACTCGTGCAGGTGGAGCGGCCCGCCCGGTGCCGCAAGCGGCGATTCCGGACGGAAAACGGGGATTTTACCGGGGCGCCCCGACCTGCGACGGGCCTGAGATAATCCAAGGATGAGCATCACGATCAAGACGCCCGAAGACATCGAAGGCATGCGCGTGGCCGGACGGCTGGCCTCTGAAGTGCTGGACTTCCTCACGCCACACGTCAAGCCCGGCGTCACGACGGCCCATCTGGACAAGATCGCACTGGACTACATCGAGAACGTCCAGGGCGCGACCTCGGCCACCGTCGGCTACCAGCCCCCGGGCTATCCGCCCTTCCCTTCATCGATCTGCACCTCGATCAACCACCAGGTCTGCCACGGCATCCCCAATGACCGGCCGCTGAAGAACGGCGACATCGTGAACATCGACGTCACCGTCATCAAGGACGGCTGGCATGGCGACACCAGCCGCATGTTCATCGTGGGCGAGGGGTCGATCGCCGCCAGGCGCCTGTGCCAGATCACCTACGAGGCCATGTGGCGCGGCATCGCCAAGGTCAGGCCGGGCGCCCGGCTGGGCGACATCGGCCACGCGATCCAGACCTTCGTCGAGAACGCGGGCTACTCGGTGGTGCGCGAGTTCTGCGGCCACGGCATCGGTCGCAAGTTCCACGAAGAGCCCCAGGTGCTGCACTATGGCCGCCCGGGCACGCTGGACGAACTGGTGCCGGGCATGGTCTTCACGATCGAGCCCATGGTGAACGCGGGCCGGCGCGAGATCAAGGAAATGCCCGACGGCTGGACCATCGTGACACGCGACCGTTCGTTGTCGGCCCAGTGGGAACACACGGTGGCTGTCACCGACACCGGCTACGAGATCCTCACGCTGTCGGCCGGCTACCCGCCGCTGCCCGAGTTCGCCCGAGCCGCCGCCTGACCGGAGCCCCAGCATGGCCGTTGCGAGCACCGCGCCGGGGGCGCCCGAGGTCCTGGACAGTCCGGCCAGCGTGGCCGACCTGCGCACCCGGTTCCGCCAGGGCAAACAGGCGCTGCTGCAGAACTTCCGCCAGGGGCGCCCCACCACGGCCGCCGCCACCCGGCTGCTGCGCGAGCTGTGCCGCCACGTCGACCAGACCCTGGCCGGCTTGTGGACCCATGCCTACCTGCCCCAGGGAGCCGCCCTGCTGGCCGTGGGCGGTTACGGCCGCGGCGAGCTCTACCCCTATTCCGACGTGGACGTGCTGGTGCTGCTGCCCAACGACCCCGGCGGGGACGCGCGAGACAATGCGGCCTGGAAGTCCAGCATCGAAGGCTTCATCACCGCCTGCTGGGACATCGGCCTGGAGATCGGCTCCAGCGTGCGCAGCGTCCAGGAGTGCCTGGACGAGGCCGCACGCGACGTGACTGTTCAGACGGCGCTGCTGGAGTCGCGCCTGCTGTGCGGCTCCCGCCCCCTCTTCCAGCAGTTCCGCAAGGCCTTCGATGCGCGCATGGACGCGCGCGCCTTCCTGCGCGCCAAGACGCTGGAGATGCGCCAGCGCCACCAGAAGTTCGAGGACACGCCCTATTCGCTGGAGCCCAACTGCAAGGAAAGCCCGGGCGGCCTGCGCGACCTGCAGCTGGTGATGTGGGTGGCACGCGCAGCCGGCCTGGGCAAGACCTGGCCGGCCCTGGCCGCCAGCGGGCTGATGACACCCTTCGAGCTGAAGCAGGTGCAGCGCAACGAGGCCCTGCTGCGGCTGATCCGCGCGCGACTGCACGTGGTGGCCGGACGGCGCGAAGACCGGCTGGTGTTCGACCTGCAGACCGCCGTGGCCGAGAGCTTCGGCTACCAGGCCACCAAGGCCCGGCGGGCTTCCGAGGCCCTGATGCACCGCTACTACTGGGCCGCCAAGGCGGTGGCGCAGTTGAACCTCATCCTGATGCTCAACGTCGAGGAGCGCATCCAGGGCTCGCACGACGCGCCGATGCGCCCCATCGACGAGCACTTCCTCGACCGCGGCGGCATGCTCGAGGTGGCCAGCGACGACCTCTACGAGCGCGACCGCCACGCCATCCTGCGCACCTTCCTGGTCTACCAGCAGACCCCGGGCATCAAGGGCCTGTCGGCGCGCACGCTGCGCGCGCTGTACAACGCCCGCGAGCTGATGGATGCCGAGTTCCGCCGCGACCCCGTCAACCGCGCCACCTTCCTGCAGATCCTGCAGCAGCCGCTGGGCCAGACCCATGTGCTGCGGCTGATGAACCAGACCTCGGTGCTGGGCCGCTACCTCTGGGTGTTCCGGCGCATCGTCGGACGCATGCAGCACGACCTCTTCCACGTCTACACCGTGGACCAGCACATCCTGATGGTGCTGCGCAACGTGCGGCGCTTCTTCATTCCCGAGCACGCCCACGAATACCCCTTCTGCTCGCAGCTGGCCTCCCAGTTCGACCGGCCCTACGTACTCTACGTGGCCGCCCTCTTCCACGACGTGGCCAAGGGCCGCGGCGGCGACCATTCCGACCTGGGCGCCGTCGAGGTGAGGCGCTTCTGCCGCGACCACGGCATCCCCCGGGAAGATGCGCGCCTGATCGAATTCCTGGTGCAGCACCACCTGACGATGTCGCGCGTGGCGCAAAAGGAAGACCTGAGCGACCCAGACGTCATCACCAACTTTGCGCGACTGGTACAGACCGAGCGCCAGCTCACCGCGCTGTACCTGCTGACGGTGGCCGACATCCGCGGCACCAGCCCGAAGGTGTGGAATGCCTGGAAGGGCAAGCTGCTGGAGGATCTCTATCGCCTGACCCTGCGCACCCTGGGCGGCGCCCAGCCCAACCTGGCGGCCGAGATCGAGGCGCGCAAGCAGGAAGCCCTTCAGATGCTGGCGCTGTACTCCATGCTGCCTGGCGTCCAGGAGCCGCTGTGGCAGACGCTGGAACTCAGCTACTTCGCCCGCCACGAAGCGGCCGACATCGCCTGGCATGCCCGCTCGCTGTGGCGCCACGTGGATGCCGGCCACCCGGTGGTGAAGGCGCGGCTGTCGGCCGCCGGCGAAGGCCTGCAGGTGGTGGTCTACGCTCCCGACCAGGACGACCTCTTCGCCCGCATCTGCGGCTACTTCGACACCGCGGGCTTCAACATCCTGGACGCGCGCATCCACACCACACGCACCGGCTATGCACTCGACACCTTCCAGGTGATCACCCCCAACCTCGACCTGCATCCTCGCGACCTGATCTCGCTGGTGGAAAACCAGCTCCACCAGGCCCTGACCCGGGGCGGGCCGTTGCCCGAACCCAGCCGCGGTCGCCTGTCGCGGCGGGTGAAGTCCTTCCCGGTGCAGCCGCGCGTGCTGCTGCGCCCCGACGAGCGGGCCCAGCGCTGGCTGCTCACCGTCTCGGCCAGCGACCGCTCGGGCCTGCTTTACTCGATTGCCCGTGTGCTGGCCAAGTACCGCATCAACCTGCAACTCGCCAAGGTGAGCACCCTGGGCGAGCGGGTGGAAGACACCTTCCTGATCGACGGACCGGCGCTGCAGCAGTCCAAGGTGCAACTGTCCATGGAGTCCGATCTGCTCGATGCGCTGGCTGGCTGACTTGAATTCCCGTTTGCCCGAATGGGTGGTGGACTGGCTGGACGTGATCGTCCCGGCCACCCAGGTCCTGATCATCCTCGTGGCCGCCTACCTGCTGCGCGCGGCGCTGCGGCTGGTGGTCAGGCGCATCTGCCGGCACTACCAGCTGCCCGCCGAAGTCCACATGGGCGCACGCCGCATCCTGGGCTTCCTGGTCTATGCGGCAGCGCTGCTGCTCATCCTCGAGCGCCTGGGCGTCTCGGGCAGCGTGCTCTGGACGGCTTTCACCGGCTTTGCCGCGGTGGCCGCCGTGGCCTTCTTCGCGGTGTGGAGTGTGCTCTCCAACATCTTCTGCACCATCCTCATCTTCACCAGCCGCCTCTTTCGCCTGCACGATCACATCGAGGTGCTGGAAAGCGGCGACAAACCCGGCCTGAAAGGCATGGTGGTGGACATCAACGCGGTCTACACCACACTGCAGGAAGACAGCGGCACCACGCTGCAGGTGCCCAACAGCCTGTTCTTCCAGCGCGTGGTGCGCCGCGGCCAGCCGATCGGCAGCCTCGACGGCTGAGTCCTCCTCAGGCGGCCCGGCGCCCGGGGCGGCGCTGTCCGGCCTCCACCGCCGCCAGGGCCCGCCCGAAAGCCTGCACGGCTTCGTCGATCTGGGCCGCGCTCACCGTCAGGGGCGGCGCAAAGCGCACCACCGTGTCGTGGGTGTCCTTGCTGAGCACGCCCTCGTGCATCAGGGCCTCGCACACCGTGCGGGCGTGGGCAAAGGCCGGGTCGATCTCCACCCCCACCAGCAGGCCACGTCCGCGCACCTGCTGCAGCGCCGGGTGGCGCAGGGCCCGCAAGCCGCCCATCAGGCGCTCACCCAGGTGCAGGGCCCGCTCGCACAAACCCTCGCGCTCGAGCAGTTCCAGCGCCGCCAGCCCCACCGCGGCGCCGAGCGGGTTGCCGCCGAAGGTGCTGCCGTGGTCGCCGGGGCGGAACACCCCCATCACCTCCACGCGGGCGCAGAAGGCCGACACCGGCAGCAGGCCGCCGCCCAGGGCCTTGCCCAGGGTCACGCCATCGGGCACCACGCCTTCGTGCTGGCAGGCGAGCACGCGGCCGGTGCGCCCCAGCCCGGTCTGCACCTCGTCGCAGATCAGCAGCACGTTGTGGCGAGTGCACAGCTCACGGGCTGCACGCAGGTAGCCCGGCGGCGGCACGACGATGCCGGCCTCGCCCTGGATGGGTTCGACCAGGAAGGCCACGGTCTCAGGGGTGATGGCACGTTCCAGGGCCGCGACATCGCCATAGGGCACGGACACGAAACCCGGCGCGAAGGGGCCGAAACCGTCGCGGTACTGGGCTTCGCTGGAAAAACCCACGATGGTGGTGGTGCGGCCCGCGAAGTTGCCTTCGGCCACGACGATGCGCGCCTGCCCCTCGGGCACGCCCTTGACCTTGTAGCCCCACTTGCGCGCGGCCTTGAGGGCCGTTTCCACGGCTTCGGCCCCGGTGTTCATCGGCAGCGCCCGGTCCATGCCGGTGTCCCGGCACAGGCGCGCCAGGAAAGGCCCGAGGCGATCCGTGTGGAAGGCCCGCGAAGTCACGGCCAGACGGCCCGCCTGCTCGGTCAGGGCCTGCACCAGCGCCGGGTGGCTGTGGCCGAAGCTCACGGCCGAATAGGCTGACATCATGTCCAGGTAGCGGCGGCCCTGTTCATCCCAGAGGAAGACACCCTCGCCGCGCACCAGGGTGATGGGCAGCGGGTGGTAGTTGCGCGCACCGTAGCGCTGTTCCAGGTCGCGGGGTGACAGGGTCGATGGATGGGAGGGGAACATGGCGACTCCAGGATTGGGCGTTGGATGCCCTCACTCTAGGCCCATCGACAGGAAACAGGATTTCCACTTGTTGCGACTCGAAATCGATTCACGCAATAATATTTCATGAACGGACGCAGTACACCCCCTTCGGCGCCCTCTTCCCTCGATGCCATCGATCGCCGCCTGCTGGACGTGCTTCAGGCCGAAGGCCGCATCAGCAACGTGGACCTGGCCGAGCGGGTGCACCTGTCGGCCCCGCAATGCCTGCGCCGGGTGCGCGCCCTGGAAGAGCGTGGCGTCATCCGCGGCTATGCCGCCCAGGTGAACCGCGAGGCCCTGGGCCAGGCGGTGATGGCCTTCGTGGGCCTGAGCATCGACCGCGAGCAGTTCACCCGCGTGCGCGAGCTGGAGAAGGTGTTCCAGGACTTTCCCGAGGTGATCGAGTGCCACTCGGTCTCGGGCGACCACGACTACCTGCTCAAGGTGGTGGCGCCCGACCTGAGGACGCTGTCGCAGTTCCTCACCGACCGGCTGATGCAGGTGCCCGGGGTGGACAACGTGCGTTCGACCATCTGCCTGGAAGAGATCAAGCCGCCGTCGGCGATGCCGGTGGCCTGAGCGTGGTCAGCGCTCAGTCGTCGGCGTTCGCATCCAGCCCCGGGAAGAGCACCGAGGTGAAACCGAAGCGGGTGAAGTCGCGCACGCGCATCGGGTAGAGCTTGCCGATCAGGTGGTCGCATTCGTGCTGCACCACCCGGGCGTGGAAACCGTCGGCTTCGCGCTCGATGCGCTGGCCCCGCGCGTCGAAGCCGCTGTAGCGGATGCGCGCGAAACGCGGCACCACGCCTCGCAGGCCGGGCACCGAAAGGCAGCCTTCCCAGCCCTCTTCTTCCTCGTCACCCAGCGGCTCGATCTGCGGGTTGACCAGCACCGTCTCTGGCACGGGCGGTGCCTCGGGGTAGCGTTCGTTGCGAGCAAAGCCGAAGATCACCACGGCCAGGTCGACGCCGATCTGGGGGGCCGCAAGCCCGGCGCCGTTGGCCGCACGCATGGTGTCGAAGAGGTCCTGCACCAGGGCTTGCAGGGCGGGCGTGTCGAACTCGCGCACGGGCCTGGCCACGCGCAGCAGCCGGGGGTCGCCCATCTTCAGGATCTCGCGCACCGCCATCTCACACCTCTCCTTGCGCCAGCAGCGCCTTCAGGCCAGCCTCATCCAGCACCGGCACGCCCAGTTCCTCGGCCTTGGCCAGCTTGCTGCCGGCTTCGGCGCCGGCCACCACATAGTGGGTCTTCTTGCTCACCGATCCCGCCACCTTGCCACCCGCCGCCTCGATCATCTCCTTGGCCTCGTCGCGGCTGAGAGTGGGCAGCGTGCCGGTCAGCACCAGGGTCTTGCCCAGCAGCGGCCGCGGCGCATCGCTGGCCGTGCCCTCGCCTTCGGGCCAATGCACGCCCACCGCGCGCAGCTGCTCGACCACCTCGCGGTTGTGGGGCTGGTCGAAGAAGGTGCGGATGCTCTGCGCCACCACGGGGCCGACGTCGTTGACCTCCAGCAGCTCCTCGACCCGGGCGTCCAGGATGCGGTCCAGGCTGCCGAAGTGGCGCGCCAGGTCCTTGGCCGTGGCCTCGCCCACGTGGCGGATGCCCAGGCCGAAGAGGAAGCGCGGGAGTGTGGTCTGCTTGGATTTCTCCAGCGCTTCCACCAGGTTCTGGGCGCTCTTGTCGGCCATGCGGTCCAGGGCGGCGAGCTTGGCCACACCCAGCTTGTAGAGCTCGGGCAGCGTGCGGATCAGGCCGCCGTCCACGAGTTGCTCCACCAGCTTGTCGCCCAGGCCCTCGATGTCCATGGCGCGGCGCTGGGCGAAATGCAGCAGCGCCTGCTTGCGCTGGGCCGCGCAGTACAGGCCGCCGCTGCAGCGCCAGTCAACCTCGCTTTCCTCGCGGATGATGGCGCTGCCGCAGACCGGGCAGGCGCCTTGGAGGCGCTGGTACAGATCGAAGGGCTCGCCGGCGTCGGCCGGGCGGCGGTCGGCCACCACGGCCACCACCTCGGGGATGACGTCGCCGGCGCGGCGCACGATCACCGTGTCGCCGATGCGCACGTCCTTGCGGCGGGTCTCGTCCTCGTTGTGCAGCGTGGCGTTGGTCACCGTCACGCCGCCCACGAAGACCGGCGCGAGCTTGGCCACCGGCGTGAGCTTGCCGGTGCGGCCCACCTGGATATCGATGCCCTGCACCGTGGTCATCTGCTCTTGCGCCGGGTATTTGTGCGCGACCGCCCAGCGCGGCTCGCGGGTCACGAAGCCGAGCTGCTTCTGCAGGTCGAGCCGGTTGACCTTGTAGACCACGCCGTCAATGTCGAAGGGCAGCTGGTCGCGTCGCTCGCCGATGCGCCGGTGGAAGTCGATCAGGCCCTCGGCGCCCAGCACCACCGCCCGCTCATGGTTGACCGGCAGGCCGAAAGCCTCGAGCGCGTCGAGCACGCCTGCCTGCGTGGGCGGCTGATCCGGCCAGCCGACCACCTCGCCCCAGCCGTAGGCGAAGAAGCTCAAGGGGCGCCTCGCCGCGATGCCCGGGTCGAGCTGGCGCACGGCACCGGCGGCGGCATTGCGCGGGTTCACGAAGGTCTTGTCGCCGAGTTCACGCTGGCGCTCGTTGAGTCGGTCGAAGGCGTCGCGGCGCATGTAGACCTCGCCGCGCACTTCGAGCACCTCGGGCGCGGCGCCGTTCAGTCGCAGCGGGATCTGGTTGATGGTGCGGATGTTCTGGGTCACATCCTCGCCCACCTCGCCATCGCCGCGGGTGGCGGCCTGCACCAGCACGCCGTGCTCGTAGCGCAGGTTGATGGCCAGGCCGTCAAACTTCAGCTCGGCCTGGTATTCGAGCGGCGGGTCGGCCTCGGTGAGCTTGAGTTCGCGCCGCACGCGGGCGTCGAAGTTCGCCGCACCCGTCGGCTCGGTGTCGGTTTCCGTGCGGATGGACAGCATGGGCACGGCATGCCGCACCGGCTGGAAGCCGTCGAGCACCTTGCCCAGCACACGCTGGGTGGGCGAATCCGGCGTCAACAGCTCGGGGTGGGTGGCCTCCAGCGCCTGCAGTTCCTGGAACAGGCGGTCGTACTCGGCATCCGGAATCTGGGGCGCATCCAGCACGTAGTACAGGTGGGCATGATGATGCAATTGCTCGCGCAACCACGCGGCACGCCGGGCCGGGTCGGCGCTGGGGGCCGGGGCCGGATCGAACAGGGAAGGCTGACTCATGGGGCGGCATTGTCCCGCACGGCGCGCGCCCTCGCCACGGGGGCGCTAAGCTGCACGCATCGCCACTGGAAAGCCTGACATGTCCGAGCGCTTCGATTTCGACCTCCTGACCCTGGGTGCCGGCTCGGGTGGCGTGGCCGCCTCGCGCCGGGCCGCGGCGCACGGCGCCAAGGTGGGCATCGTGGAAGCCTCCCGGGTGGGTGGCACCTGTGTGATCCGTGGCTGCGTGCCCAAGAAGCTGCTCATGTATGCAGGCCAGTACGGCGACGCGCTGCGTGAGGCGGTCGAGTACGGCTGGGTGCTGCCCGAGGGCGACCTGCCCCGTTTCGACATGGGCCGCTGGGCCCAGCGCAAGGCCGCCGAGATCGACCGCCTGGAAGGCGTGTACCGCCAGTTGCTCGCCAACTCCGGGGTGACGCTCTTCGAGGGCCGGGCCCGTGTGCTGGGCCCGCACACCGTCCAGGTGGGGGATCGGACACTGCGTGCACGACGTCTGCTGATCGCCACCGGCGCCGCAGCCGTGCGTGACAGTGTCGAAGGCATCGCCGCCTGCCCCACCTCGGACGACCTGCTCGACCTGAAGGCACTGCCTGCGGATGCCACGGTGGTTGGCGCCGGCTACATCGCGCTCGAGTTCGCCAGCATGCTGGCCCGTCTGGGCGTGGCGGTGCGACTGGTCTACCGTGCCGATCTGCCCTTGCGCGGCTTCGACGACGACGTGCGTCGCCGCCTGGCCGCGGCCCTGGGCCAGGCTGGCATCGAGCTGGTGCCGGGCCAGGGGGTGAAGGCCGTGCGCGGGGTGCCGGGCCGTTGGGAGGTGGTACTGGCCGACGGCCGCCGCCTTCAGGCCAGCTTCGTGCTCAACGCGACAGGGCGGCGTCCCAACACCGCGGGCCTGGGATTGGACACCCTCGGGATCGCGCTGGGCGACAACGGTGCCGTGCCGGTGAACGAGCAGCTTCAGACCGCGGCCGAGGGCGTCCACGCCATCGGCGACGTGACCGACCGGCTCAACCTGACGCCGGTGGCCATTGCCCAGGGTCGGGCCCTGGCCGATGCGCTGTTCGGCCCCACGCACCGCTTGCCCGACCTGCGTCTGGCCGCCACGGCCGTGTTCACCTTGCCACCGGTGGGCACGATCGGCCTCACCGAGGACGAGATGCAGCAGCGCCGCGAGCCCTACCGGGTCTTCGAGGCGGATTTCCGTCCGATGCGCCAGGCCTTCTTCGGCGGCACCGAACGCTGCTACATGAAGCTGCTGGTCGATGACACCACCGACCGGGTGACGGGCCTGCACATGCTGGGCGCCGATGCGCCGGAGATCGTGCAGAGCCTGGCTGTGGCGCTGACGTGCGGGGCCACCAAGGCGCAGTTCGACCAGACGTTGGCGGTGCATCCCACCGCCGCCGAGGAGTTCGTGCTGATGCGCGAACCCGCGCGCGTGGTGCGGTCCTTCAGCTGAACAGGCGCCGCGCCGCCGCCGAGCCTGCCGGCAGGCCTCGGGCTTCCAGCGTCGCGTAGAGCTGCTCCAGCTCGCGGCCGATGGCCTCGAAACCCTGCTGGCTGAGCGGCTGGCCGGCATCGTCGACCACCGCGGCATCCATGCCCAGGGCCAGGGCCTGCGCGCTGGCCTGCCAGGCCTGGAACGGCGCATCGCCGGGCGCCGTCTGTGGCACATCGAAAGCCAGGCTCACGTCGCGCACAGCCGCGAGGTTGGGATCGTCGGCAAAGGCGGCCTGGGGGTCGAACTGCAGCGTGAGCATCGCCGGTGCCCCCTCCTGGCTGCCGGGCAGCACCAATCGGCCCGGCACGGCACCCGAGACAAAGCCGTGGCGTGCCGCATGCTGCTGGATGTAGGCCACCGACCAGGCGGCCCCGCGCGCCACCAGGCGGCAGGCCAGTTGGGCATCGTGCTGGCTGGCAAACTGGTCGAGCTCGCGTGCGCGCGAGACCACGTCGAGCATGTCGGGGAAGTCGGCCGTGGCGCCGATGGCATCGGCGAAGGCCTGGACCTTCTGCACGAACTCCGAGTACTCGATCTCGTTCAGCGCACCGGTGCGGTTGGCCAGTTGCACCCCGGCCTGGAACTCGCGGTAGGTCTGGCCGGCATGGGGCGCCTCCCATTCCCCGCTGGCGTCGTTCAGGCCCTCGATGAAAAAGGGCTTGCTGCCGGCCCGCCGGGTGGCCGGCAGGTGGGCCATCACGCTCTCGCCCGTGTAGCGCAACTCCACGCTCAGCGGCACGAGAGCATCGATCAGGGAGTCGAGCCGGGGCCCGGCGCTTCGGCGCGGCGCCGGCATCATCGAGGGTTCCATCGGGTCGGGCGCGGGCGCTTCGAAGTCGTCCAGGCGCAGCACCGGCTCCTCGAAGCGCGCCGGCACAGGTTCGGCCGACCGCGGCGCGGCGCGGCGCACGCCGGAGCGCCTCGCCTGCCAGGCCCCATGGGCCACCACGGCGACGATGACCATCGCCCCCAGGACCAGCAAGGCGAGCTGCAGGCTGCCCATGGTCGTCAGGCCGCCTCGGCCATGCCCACGGCCGCTTCCATGTCCACGGCCACGATGCGCGAGACGCCCTGCTCCTGCATGGTCACACCGATCAGCTGCTCGGCCATCTCCATCGCGATCTTGTTGTGCGAGATGAAGAGGAACTGCGTCTCCTTGGACATGGTCGTCACGAGCTTGGCGTAGCGTTCGGTGTTGGCATCGTCCAGCGGTGCATCCACTTCGTCCAGCAGGCAGAAGGGGGCCGGGTTGAGCTGGAAGATCGCGAACACCAGGGCGATGGCGGTGAGCGCCTTCTCGCCGCCCGAGAGCAGATGAATGGTGCTGTTCTTCTTGCCCGGCGGCTGGGCCATCACCTGCACGCCGGCATCCAGGATCTCGTCGCCCGTCATCACCAGCCTGGCATTGCCACCGCCGAACAGGCTGGGGAACATCTTGCCGAAGTGCTCGTTGACGAAGTCGAAGGTCTTCTTCAGCAACTCGCGCGTCTCGAGGTCGATCTTGTGGATGGCGTCTTCCAGCGTGTTGATGGCATCCGTCAGGTCGGCGTTCTGGGCGTCGAGGAAGGTCTTGCGTTCGCGCGCGGCCGTGAGCTCGTCCAGCGCCGCCAGGTTGACCGCCCCCAGGGCGTTGATTTCGCGGTTGATGCGGTCGATCTCACTTTGCAAGCCATGCAGCTTGACCCCGCCTTCCTCGATCGAGCGCGCCAACGCCTCCAGGTCCACCTCGGCCTGGGTGAGCTGCTCCAGGAACTGGGCGCCGCCCAGCGAGGCCGCCTGCTCTTCGAGCTGCAGCTTGGTGATGCGCTCGCGCAGCGGGTCCAGGCTGCGCTCGAACTCCAGGCGTTGCTCGTCGGCCCGGCGCAGGCGCATCGACAGGTCGTCGTATTCGCTGCGCTTGGCCGCCAGGGCCGCCTCACGGTCCATCTTGAGCGCCAGCGCTTCCTGCAGGCCGGCCTGGGCGGCGGCGTCATTGAAGCTGTCGAGTTCGGCCTGCAACTGCTCGCCGGAGCGCTCATTGGCCTGGATCTGCTGCACCGCGGTTTCGATGGCGCGCTGCAGCTCACCGCGCCGAGATGCCAGCGCGCGGGCCGAGAACTGCGACTCCTGGGCTTCGCGCTCGAGCGAACGCAGCTGCTCGCGTGCCTGGTTGAGTTGGCGCTCGGCCTCGATCACGCCCTCTTCGAGTTCGGCATGGCGCTCCTGCTCGTTCGCCAGGGCCATGTCGAGCTCTTCGAAGCGGGCCTCGCCCGTGGCACGGCGCTCGGCCAGGTCTTCGAGCTGGGCGTCGATCTCGGCCAGCTCGGCCTCGATCTGGCCGCGCCGGCTGCTGGTCTGCTCGGCCTGCTGGCTCAGGCGCAGCCATTCCACCTGCAGCTGGTGGGCCCGCGCCTGCGATTCGGCCGCCTCGCGGCGGGCCGTGGCCAAACGTTGCGAGGCGTCGGTGTAGGCCGCCTCGGCACGCACCAGGGCCGAGCGTGATTCGTCGGCGATGAGCGCCTGGGCACGCACCTGGCGCTCCAGATTCTCGATCTCCTGGGCGCGGGCCAGCATGCCGGCCTGCTCGGAATCGGGCGCATAGAAGGCCACCGCAAATTGCGACACCGCATGGCCCTCGCGGGTCATGATGACTTCGCCGTGGGTGAGCTTGTCGCGCTGGGCCAGGGCCTCGTCCAGCGAGGCCGCGGTGTAGACGCCCTCCAGCCAGTCGTTCAGCAAGGCCTTGAGCCCGGCGTCGTTCAGGCGCAGCAGGTCGGACAGGCGCGGCAGCGTGTGGTGGGTGTTGCTGATGGCCGCCGAGGGCAGCGTGTAGAAGGCCAGCTTGGCGGGCGGCACGTCGCTCGCGAAGGCGCGCACCGTCTCGACCCGGCCCACTTCCAGCGCGTTCAGGCGCTCGCGCAGCGCCGATTCCAGCGCAGTTTCCCAGCCTGCCTCGATATGGACCCGGGTCCACAGGCCCTGCAGGCCGTCCAGCCCATGCTTGGCCAGCCAGGGCTTGAGCTTGCCCTCGGTCTGCACTTTCTCCTGCAGCGCGCGCAGGGCTTCCAGGCGGGCGCTCAGGTCGGCCTGGCGGGCCGACTCGCTGTTCACTTGCTCCTGGCGGGTGCGGCGGTCCTCGTCCAGACGCGGCACCAGTTCGGTCAGCTCGTGCAGGCGCTCGTCGGCCACCGACTGGTCCTGCGCGGCCTGCTCATGCTGGCGTTGCAGTTCGGCCAGGCGCGCCTCGTCAGGCGCGGCCAGACCCTTGGCCTGGCTCGCCAGGCGTTCGCGCCGCCCGTTGAGCTGGCGGCTTTGTTCATCAAGGTTGCGCGACTCAGCCGCCAGCAACTGGATCTGCTGCTGCACGCCGGCCACCGAAGTGCGCTGTTCATTGGCGCGGTTGGCAGCCGCGCGCACCGCGTCCTCGAAGCCCGGCAGGTTGGCCGACTGCTCCTCGGCCTGGGCCGCCAGGATCTCGGCCTGCTCCTCGGCCATCGCGATCTGCTCGGCTATGGTCTCCAGTTCGCTCTCGGCCTGGGCGCGGCGCTCGGCCCATTGGTCGCTCTGCGCCTTCAGCTCCACCAGGCGCTGCTCGACCCGCTGGCGGCCTTCCACCACGTAGCGGATGCGCTCTTCGAGGCGGCTCACCTCGAGGCTGGCCTCGGCCAGCGATCCCTGGGCCACGTGCAGTTCGTCGCTCGCGGCGTAGTGGGCCTGTCGGATGGTTTCGAGCTCGGCCTCGACATGGCGCAGTTCGGCCAGCCGGCCCTCCAGGGCGTTCGTGGCCTCCAGCACCTCGCGGTGCACCCGCTCCTGCTCGCTGGAGGCGTCGCGGTGCTTCAGGAACCACAGCTGGTGCAGCTTGAGCGTGCCCTGGTCCTGCAGCCCCCGGTAGCGGGAGGCCACTTCGGCCTGCTGCTCCAGGCGCTCGAGGTTGTTGCCCAGTTCGCGCAGGATGTCCTCCACGCGCGTGAGGTTCTCGCGCGTGTCCTTCAGGCGGTTCTCGGTCTCGCGGCGGCGCTCCTTGTACTTGGACACGCCAGCCGCTTCCTCCAGGAACATGCGCAGTTCCTCGGGACGCGACTCAATGATGCGACTGATGGTGCCCTGGCCGATGATGGCGTAGGCGCGTGGGCCCAGGCCTGTGCCCAGGAACACGTCCTGCACGTCGCGCCGGCGCACCGGCTGGCCGTTGATGAAGTAGCTGGAGGTGCCGTCGCGCGTGAGCACACGCCGCACGGCGATTTCCGTGAACTGGTTCCACTGGCCGCCGGCGCGGGCGTCCTCGTTGCTGAAGATCAGCTCGACGCTGGCGCGGCTGGCCGGCTTGCGGTTGCCCGACCCGTTGAAGATCACGTCCTGCATGGACTCACCACGCAGCTCGGAGGCCTTGGATTCCCCCAGCACCCAGCGCACCGCGTCCATGATGTTGGACTTGCCGCAGCCATTGGGGCCGACCACGCCCACGAGCTGCCCGGGCAGCTGGAAATGCGTGGGCTCGGCGAAGGACTTGAAGCCAGACAGCTTGATCGAATTCAGGCGCATGGGCTGGGCGGCGTCACGGCCTTGGGTGCCACCCGAAGGCACCCGAAGCTAAGTGATTGATTTGTTTGAAAAAACCGGCATTTCAACCGGCTTTCGAGGAGCGCGGATGATACCATCCGCCCCTCGCCGCTCCTGCCTGCGGCAACCCCCTGTTTCCAATATCGATCTCACCATGGCCAAACGCTCCGCATCCACCCCGGCACCCAAGCAGCGCGAGATGCCGCCCAATCCGCCCTCGGCCCCATCCAAGGAACTGCACGTCTTCCCCAACCCGAGCCCGAAGCGCGACTACGTCATCCAGTTCCAGATCCCCGAGTTCACCTGCCACTGCCCGCTCACCGGCCAGCCCGACTTCGCGCACTTCACCATCGACTGCATCGCCGACAAGCTGTGCCTCGAGCTGAAGAGCCTGAAGATGTACATGTGGAGCTACCGCAACGAGGGCGCCTTCCACGAGAAGGTCACCAACGACATCCTCGACGACATCGTCAAGGCCATCGATCCGCGTTTCCTGCGCATCACGGCCAAGTGGTACGTGCGTGGCGGCATCTACACCAACGTGGTCGTCGAACACCGCAAGAAGGGCTGGAAGCCGCTGCCCCGGATCGAATTGCCCCAGCACGCGGCCGAAAGCGGCCTGCTGGGCTGAGGCACCCGCTCAGGCTGGCGCCGGCTGCCACCGCGCCAGGCGGGGGTGCATGATCCCAAACCACAGCGGCGGCACCATGGCCAGGTAGATGCAGCTCGCGTAGCCGCCCGGCAACTGCGGCCCAGGCAAGGGCTCCAGGCTGGCATAGGGCTTCCAGGCGTGCATGTGGTGGTCGGAGTGCCGCTGCAGGTTGGCCAGCAGACAGTTGCTCACCAGATGGTCGGCATTCCAGGCGTGTGCCACGCCAAAGCGCTCCGGCCGCCCGTCCACCTCGCGGCGCTGCAGACCGTAGTGCTCGATGTAGTTCACCGTTTCCAGCAGCCACACGGCATGGGCGGCCTGCACGAGCCAGAAGAGCAGTCCCTGCCAGCCGGCCACCGCGGCCGCGCCCGTCAGCAGGCCGCCCTGCGCCACCATGGCCCACACCAGCGGGCTGCGCATCCAGCCCCGCTGATGCTGCGCAAGGCGCTGCGCCTCCAGCGCCCACGCGCTGCGCCAGCTGCCGGCCAGGGTGCGCGGCAGGAAGCGCCAGAGCGATTCTCCGGCCCGCGCACTCGCCGGGTCGGCCCACGTCGCCGCCCGCACGTGGTGGCCGCGGTAGTGCTCGACCATGAAGTGCGCATAGCCCACGCTGACCATCAGCCCCCAGGCCAAGGCACGGTCCAGGCGCGAGCGCGAATGCCCCAGCTCGTGCGCGAAGGTGATGCCCTGCGACCCCGTGGTCATGCCCACCGCCAGGCCCAGGGCGACCACCGCGGCCGCACTGGACTGCTCTCGGGCCACCAGCAGACCCAGCATCAGCAGGCCAGCCTGCCAGAGCACATGCAGACGCAGGCAGGCCGAAAACCACGGATGCGGCTCGCGCGCCGGTGGCGAGCGACGCCACGCCGGCACCGTCCACTCCAGCACCGCGACGAGGCCGAGCACCGCCAGCGCCACCGCCCAGGCGGTCCAGGGCGACTGCAGTGCCGCCGCGCCGATGCCCCAGGGCAGCGCCCAGGCCAGCGCGAAGCGCAGATCTCGCCAATGCAGCGTGTCCATGTCTTCACTATCCGAGCGCCAGGGCGAGTCGTCAAGCAGGGATAATCAGCGCCCATGAACCCCTTGCTCGCCCGTCTGCAGCCCTACCCCTTCGAGCGGCTGCGCGCCCTGACCCAGGACATCACGCCCAACCCCGCCCTGCGGCCCATCAGCCTGGGCATCGGGGAGCCCAAGCACCCCACGCCGCCCTTCATCCGCCAGGCGCTGGCCGATTCGCTGGATGGCCTGGCCAGCTACCCCGCCACCGTGGGCCTGCCCGCCTTGCGCGAGGCCATGGCGGGCTGGGTGCAACGGCGCTACGGTGTCACCCTGGACCCGGCCAGCCAGGTGCTGCCGGTCAACGGCTCGCGCGAGGCGCTCTTCGCCTTCGCCCAGACGGTCATCGACCCGACACGCCACCGCGAGGCAGGCGGCCCCATCGTGGTCTGCCCCAATCCCTTCTATCAGATCTATGAGGGTGCGGCCTTGCTGGCGGGCGCCAGCACGGCCTTTGCCAACAGCGACCCGGCGCGCAACTTCGCCTGCGACTGGTCGGCGATCTCCGACAACACCTGGGCACGCACGCAACTCGTCTATGTGTGCTCGCCCGGCAACCCCACCGGCGCCGTGATGCCGCTGGAGGAGTGGGCGCGCCTGTTCGAGCTGAGCGACCGCCACGGCTTCGTGATCGCCTCCGACGAGTGCTATTCCGAGATCTATTTCCGCGATGAAGCGCCCCTGGGCGGCCTGGAAGCGGCGCGCAAGCTCGGTCGCGACGACCTGCGCAACCTCGTCGCCTTCACCAGCCTGTCCAAGCGCTCCAACGTGCCCGGGCTGCGCTCGGGCTTCGTGGCCGGCGATGCCCGGCTGCTCAAGGCGTTTTCGCTGTATCGCACCTACCATGGCAGCGCCATGAGCCCGGTGGTGCAGCAGGCCAGCATCGTCGCCTGGAACGATGAAGCCCACGTGGTTGTCAACCGCGAGCAGTACCGCGCCAAGTTCGCCCGCGTCACGCCCCTGCTGGCCGAGGTCCTGGACGTCGCCCTGCCCGACGCGAGCTTCTATCTGTGGGCCAAAGTGCCCGAAACGCTGGGCCAAAGCGACACCGAGTTCGCCCGGGGGCTGCTCGCTCAATACAATGTGGCGGTCCTGCCTGGCAGTTACCTGGCGCGCGAGGCCCATGGCCTCAACCCGGGTGCCGGCCGCATCCGCATGGCGCTGGTGGCGCCCGTCGACGAATGTGTCGAAGCCGCCGAGCGTATCGTTGCCTATGTCCGTTCCCTCTGACCTTCAACCTACCGACTCCATGAGCCAAGCCCTCGAAGCCGTCATCAACCAGGCCTGGGACGACCGCGCCGCCCTGTCGCCCTCCGCTGCTGCCCCCGAGGTGCGCGAAGCCGTCGAAGCGGTGATTGCCGACCTGAACAAGGGCCGTCTGCGCGTGGCCGAAAAGGTCGGTGGCGCCTGGACCACGCACCAATGGGTGAAGAAGGCGGTGCTGCTGAGCTTCCGCCTGCACGACAACCAGCCCATGCGCGCAGGCGACCTAGGCTTCTTCGACAAGGTCCAGACCAAGTTCGCCCATCTCAGCGAAGACGAGATGCGTGCCACCGGTGTGCGCGTGGTGCCGCCGGCGGTGGCCCGCCGCGGCAGCTACATTGCCAGGAACGTGGTGCTGATGCCCTCCTACGTCAACATCGGCGCCTATGTGGACGAAGGCACCATGGTCGACACCTGGGCCACCGTGGGCTCGTGCGCCCAGATCGGCAAGAACGTGCACCTCTCCGGTGGTGTGGGCATCGGCGGTGTGCTGGAACCCCTGCAGGCCAACCCGACCATCATCGAGGACAACTGCTTCATCGGCGCCCGCTCCGAAGTGGTCGAAGGCGTGATCGTGGAAGAGAACTCCGTGCTGGGCATGGGCGTGTACCTGGGCCAGAGCACGCCCATCTTCAACCGCGAGACGGGCGAGATCACCTACGGCCGCGTTCCGGCCGGTTCGGTGGTGGTGAGCGGCAACCTGCCCAAGACCACCGCCTCCGGGCAGCCCTACAGCCTGTACGCCGCGGTGATCGTCAAGCGCGTGGACGCCCAGACCCGCTCCAAGACCAGCATCAACGAGCTGCTGCGCGCCTGAGGCGCATCCGGCAGGCCCGACACACCCACAACGAGGAGGATGGCGATGAGTGGTGGCAACATGGAGCGCGTGCTGCGTCTGATGGCCGACAAGCAGGCGTCGGACGTCTATCTTTCGGCCAACACGCCCATCCTCATCAAGATCCATGGGCAGATCCTGCAGGTCAGCGACCAGCCGCTGACACCCCAGCAGCCTCGCCAGCTCCTCACCGAGGTGCTCACGCCCACCCAGATGGAAGAGCTCGACGAAACCGGCGAGCTCAACATGGGCGTGGTGCTGCCGGGTGTGGCGAGCTTCCGCCTGAGCGCCTTCAAGCAGCGGGGCTCGGTGGCCGCTGTGTTCCGCTGCATCCCCAGCACCATCCCCTCGCTGGAATCGCTCAATGTCCCGGACATCCTCACCAGCCTGATCCTGGAGAAGCGTGGGCTCATCCTGCTGGTGGGCGCCACCGGCACCGGCAAGAGCACCACGCTCGCTGCCATGCTCGAGCACCGCAACCAGCAGGTGGCCGGTCACATCCTCACCATCGAGGACCCGATCGAATTCCTGTTCAGCAACAAGAAGTCGGTCGTCAACCAGCGCGAGGTGGGCCGCGACACGCAGTCGCTGCAGATCGGCCTGAAGAACGCGCTGCGCCAGGCCCCGGATTGCATCCTCATCGGCGAGATCCGCGACCGCGAGACCATGACGGCGGCGCTGTCCTATGCCTTGTCGGGCCACCTGGTGCTGTCGACGATGCACGCGAACAACAGCTATCACGCGCTGAGCCGCATCATGTCCTTCTACACGCCCGAGGCACGGCCGGCCCTGCTGTCCGACCTCGGCTCCGGCCTGAAGGCCATCGTGTCGCAGCGCCTGATGCGCTCCGTCACGGGCGGGCGCATCCCGGCGGTGGAAGTGCTGCTGAACACCAAGCTCGTGGCCGAGCTCATCGAGAAGGGCGACCTCAACGGCGTGAAGGAGGCGATGGAGAAGTCCATGGCCGAGGGCTCCCAGACCTTCGAGGCCGACATCGCCCGCCTCATCAACGAAGGCCGCATCACCCGCGAGGAGGGCATTGCCTACGCCGACTCGCCCACCAACCTGATGTGGCGCCTGCAGAACGACATGACGGGCCAGAGCAAGCTCACGCCGAAGAAGGAGGAAGTGGACGACGGCCCCTCCTTCACCGAGATCACGCTGGACGTGCGCAACGACGATCGTCCCAGCGGCTATGGCACCACCGGCTTCGGTGTGCTGCGCTGACCGCCCCATGACCGACACCCTGCGCCTCACCGAAGCCCTGATCGCCCGACCCTCGGTCACGCCGTCGGATGCCGGCTGCCAGGCCTTGATCACCGAACGCCTGGCGCCCCTGGGCTTTGCCTGCGAGACGCTGGTCTTCGGCCCGTCCGACTTCCGCGTCACCAACCTGTGGGCCAAGCGCGAAGGACGCGCCGGCACCGAAGGCAAGCTGCTCGTGTTCGCCGGCCACACCGACGTGGTGCCCACCGGCCCCCTGGAACGCTGGCTGAGCGACCCCTTCACGCCCACCCACCGCGACGGCCTGCTGCATGGCCGGGGCGCGGCCGACATGAAGGGTTCCATCGCCGCCATGGTGGTCGCCGTGCAGGAGTTCGTGGCCGCCCACCCGGACCATCGCGGCTCCATCGCCTTCCTGATCACCAGCGACGAGGAAGGCCCGGCCCTGGATGGCACCGTCAAGGTGTGCGAATGGCTCAAGGCCCGCGGTGAGCGGCTGGACTACTGCATCGTCGGAGAGCCCACCTCGGTCGAGCAACTGGGCGACATGATCAAGAACGGCCGGCGCGGCTCCCTGTCGGGCCGGCTCACGGTCAAGGGCATCCAGGGCCATATCGCCTACCCCCACCTGGCGCGCAACCCGGTGCACCAGGCGGCGCCGGCCCTGGCGGAACTCGCCGCCATCGAGTGGGACCGCGGTAACGCCTACTTCCCGCCCACGAGCTGGCAGATCTCCAACCTGCATGCGGGCACGGGCGCCACCAACGTGATTCCGGGCGAGCTGGTGATCGACTTCAACTTCCGCTATTCCACCGAAGCCACACCCGAAGGCCTGAAAGCCCGGGTGCACGAGGTGCTCGACCGCCACGGCCTGGAATACGACCTCGCCTGGACGCTGGGCGGCCTGCCCTTCCTCACCGAGCCAAGCGACCTGAGCGAGGCGGTGGTGTCGGCCATCCGCACCGAGACCGGCCTCACGCCCGAGCTGTCCACCACCGGCGGCACTTCGGATGGCCGCTTCATCGCGCAGATCTGTCCTCAGGTGATCGAGTTCGGCCCGCGCAACGCCACCATCCACAAGATCAACGAAGGCGTGGAAGTGGCCCACCTCGAGCCCCTGAAGAACATCTACCGCAAGACCCTGGAAGCATTGATCGCATGACCGTTCTCGAGATGATCGAGCGCATGGCCGCCCGCCTCGACGAGGCGGGCGTTTCGTTTGGGCATGGCACGACCAACGCCCGCGACGAAGCCGCCTGGCTCACCCTGTGGGCCCTGGGCCTGCCCCTGGACGACCTCGACGGCGTCGCGGCACGCGAACTCGACCGCGCCGACCAGGCACGCGTCAATGCCCTGATCGACGAGCGCATCACCACCCGCATGCCCGCGGCCTACCTCACCCAGGAGGCCTGGCTGCAAAGCGTGCGCTTCCACGTGGACGAGCGCGCCATCGTGCCGCGCTCCTTCATCGCCGAGCTGCTGGCCGACGGCAGCATCGACCCCTGGCTGGGCGAACACACCCGCGCCGTGCTCGACCTGTGCACCGGCAACGGCAGCCTCGCGGTGCTCGCGGCCATGGCCTATCCGGACGTCCAGGTGGACGCCGCCGACCTGAGCGAGGACGCCCTGGCGGTGGCGCGCATCAATGTCGACCGTCATGGCCTGGCCGGGCGCATCCGTCTCGTGCACAGCGACCTCTTCGCGGCCCTGCCCGGCCGCTACGACCTCATCGTGTGCAACCCGCCCTACGTGAACACCCTGTCGATGGCGGCCCTGCCGGCCGAATACCAGGCCGAGCCTGACCTCGCCCTGGCCGGCGGCGAGGACGGCATGGACCTCGTGCGCCGCATCCTGCGCGAGGCCCCCGCCCACATGAACGACCACGGCGTGCTCGTGCTGGAGATCGGCAACGAGCGCGCCCATTTCGAGGCGGCCTTCCCCTTGCTCGAAGCGGTCTGGCTCGACACCAGCGCCGGGCCCGACATGGTGGTCCTGCTCACGCGCGAGACCCTGGCCGCCCAGACCCTGCCCCGATGATCCAGCTCAAGAATCTCACCCTGCGGCGCGGCACGAAGGTCGTGCTCGAAGGGGCGTCCCTCACCCTCAACCCCGGCGAAAAAGTCGGCCTGGTGGGCCGCAACGGCGCCGGCAAGTCCTCGCTCTTCGCCCTGCTCACGGGCAAGCTGCAGGCCGATGCTGGCGATGCCGAGGTGCCCGCCCACTGGCAGGTGGCCGAAGTGGCCCAGGACATGCCCGAGACGGACGAGGGCGCCACCGACTTCGTGCTTGCCGGCGACCGCGTGCTGATGGCCGCGCATGCCGCGCTGGCCGAGGCCGAGGCCGCCGACGACGGCATGGCCATTGCCGAGGCCCACCACCAGATCGAACAGGCCGGTGGCTTCGACGCGCGCTCGCGCGCCCAGGCCCTGCTGCTGGGCCTGGGTTTCGTCACCGGCCAGCTCGACGCCCCGGTGAACAGCTTCTCGGGGGGCTGGCGCATGCGCCTGCAACTGGCGCGCGCGCTGATGTGCCCGGCCGACCTGATGCTGCTGGACGAGCCCACCAACCACCTCGATCTCGATGCCCTGGTCTGGCTGGAAGCCTGGCTGCAGCGCTTCGAAGGCACCCTGCTGGTCATCAGCCACGACCGCGAATTCCTCGATGCCGTCACCCGCGTGACCGTGCACCTGGAAGACGCCCGCCTGACGCGCTACACCGGCAACTACACCCGCTTCGAAGAGATGCGCGCCGAGCGCATGAGCCAGCAGCAGGCCGCCTTCGAGCGCCAGCAGGAGCGCATCGCCCAGCTCTCGCGCTTCATCGAACGCTTCAAGGCCAAGGCCAGCAAGGCTCGCCAGGCGCAAAGCCGGGTCAAGGCCCTGGCCCGCATGGAAAAGCTCGCCCCCGTGCTCACCGCGGCCGACTTCCACTTCGAGTTCCGCGAACCGGCCAATCTGCCCAACCCCATGCTGGTGCTCGACGGCGCCGGCGTGGGCTACCGCAACCCCGAGGGCGATACGCTCATCCTGCACGACGTGAACCGCTCCGTGCTGGCCGGCCAGCGCATCGGCATCCTCGGCGCCAACGGCCAGGGCAAATCGACGCTGGTCAAGACCATTGCGCGGGCGCTGCCGCTGCTGGCCGGCCACATCACCGAAGGCAGGGGCCTGGCGATCGGCTACTTCGCCCAGCAGGAACTGGACGTGCTGCACCTGGCCGACCACCCGCTGCAGCACATGATCCGGCTCGCGCGTGACGTGGGCCCACAGGCCCGCGAGCAGGAACTGCGCGACTTCCTCGGCCAGTTCCGCTTTGTGGGCGACATGGTGATGCAGCCCGTGGGCAGCATGAGCGGCGGCGAGAAGGCCCGTCTGGTGCTGGCCATGCTGGTGTGGCAGCGCCCCAACCTGCTGTTGCTGGACGAGCCCACCAACCACCTCGACCTCACCACCCGCGAAGCGCTGAGCATGGCCCTCAACGAGTTCGAGGGCACGGTGATGCTGGTCAGCCACGACCGCGCCCTGCTGCGTGAGGTCTGCGACGAGTTCTGGCTGGTGGCCCACGGGGGTGTGGCGCCCTTCGACGGCGACCTGGATGACTACCAGCGCTGGCTGCTGGACCAGAGCCGCGAACGGGCCCAGGCTCAGAAGGCGGCGGCCAACCCCGTGCCTGTCGTGGCGCCCGCCCCTGTGGCCAAGCCGGCACGCCCGGACCGACGCGACCCCGAACGCCAGCAGCGCCTGGACCAGGTCCGCCCGCTCAAGAAGGAGCTCGCCGCACTCGACACTCAGCTGGCGGCGCTGAACCAGGAAAAGCTCGCCTTGGAGACCGCTCTGGCCAGCGGCGAAGGCTCGCCGGACCTCTGGGCCCAGCAGGGCCGGCGGCTCAAGGACATCGCAGAGCAGCTCGAGCAACTGGAATCCCGGTGGCTCGAAGTCAGCGAAACCCTGGAGCAATTGGCGTCCTGACCTGCGGCGAGCCTTGCCCGGCAAGATTCGCTGACCAAAATATCTTGTGCACAATTTAATTGTGCGCTATAGTTCGTGTCATGGTTCGCTCCACCCCTCCTGCCAACGACACCCAGGCCCTGCTGCAGCTCGACAACCAGCTGTGCTTTGCCCTGTATGCCACGTCGCTGGCCATGACCAAGCTCTACAAGCCCCTGCTCGACCGGCTCGACCTCACTTATCCCCAGTACCTGGTGATGCTCGTGCTCTGGGAGCACGGTGAGCAGACCGTGGGCGAGCTGGGCGAGCGCCTGTTCCTCGATTCCGGCACCCTCACGCCCTTGCTCAAGCGCCTGCAGGCCGCGGGCCTGGTCGAGCGCCAACGCGATGCCCGCGACGAGCGCCGCGTCAAGGTGCAGCTCACGCCTCAAGGCCTGGCCCTGCGCGAGGCAGCGGTCCAGGTCCCGCTGGAGGTGGCCTGCGCCACCCAATGCGACCTGAGCGAGATCGCCGACCTGCGCCAGCGCCTGCATGGCTTGCGCCAGCGCCTGAGCCTGCACCCCGCCCCTTCACCGGCTGCGCCCTCCACCCGGCGCGCAGCCTGACCCTGTTCCCCGCCAACCACCCACTGAAAGGCAGACCATGTCCCTCGAAAAAGTGCTCTACCAAGCCCAGGCCACGTCCACCGGGGGCCGTGAAGGCCGCTCCGTGTCGTCCGACGGTGTGCTCAACCTGCAACTCAGCACGCCCAAGGAACTGGGCGGCGCCGGCGGCCCCGGTACCAATCCGGAGCAGCTCTTCGCGTCGGGCTATTCCGCCTGCTTCATCGGCGCGATGAAAGCCGTGGCGGCCCGGCAGAAGATCGCCCTGCCGGCCGACACGTCCATCACCGCGAAAGTGGGGATCGGCCCCATCCCGCAAGGCTTTGGCATCGAGGTCGATCTGGCCGTGTCCATCCCCGGCATGGACCGCACCCAGGCTGAGGCCCTGGTGCACGCCGCCCACCAGGTCTGCCCCTACTCCAACGCCACGCGCAACAACATCGACGTGCGCCTGAGCGTGGTCTGAACGGCGGGCTCAGGCCCGCACCTTCTCCCGCATCAGCTCCAGCATCAGCGCCACGCGGGCCTTGGCCGGGGTGAACGCCCCGGCCGAAGCCCAGCCCCGCGGATGCTCGCCGAGCACCGGCCCCAAGCCGCAGCGGCTGGCGCGCCACACCGTCACGCCCAGCGCCTGGGCCTCGGCCAAGGCGGCTTCCAGGGCCGCATGGATGCTGCCGTTGCCGGTGCCCGCCACCACCAGACCCCTCACTCCGGCTTGCACCAGGGCCTGCACCGCCCCGGCGCGAGCGCCGGCTCCGCTGGTGACGATCTCCACCCAGGGCCACTGGCCAGGGTCCACGGCCAGGAGGCGGTCCAGGCCGAGAGGCGTCCCTTGCGGCCACGCCCGCAGCAGGCGCAGCCGCCCTTCTTCGACCAGCGCCAAGGGCCCGGCATCGCCCGAATCGAAGGCATCCACCCGGTAGGTGTGGGCCTTGCGCACGTCGGCCGCCCCGTGCACCCGGCCCGACAGCACGGCCACCACGCCCTGCGCCTGCGGCCAGGCCGCCACCATCACCGCATCGGCCAGGTTCTGCGGCCCATCGGCTGACAGTGCCGTGGCCGGACGCATCGCCGCCGTCAGCACCACCGGCTTGGCCGGCGCCAGCACGGCCTGCAGGAACCAGGCGGTTTCCTCCAGGGTGTCGGTGCCATGGGTGACGACCACACCGGCCACGTCGGGCCGCACCAGGGCTGCCTGCACGGCCCGGGCCAGATCGCACCACACCTCGAAGCCCATGTCCTTGCTGTCCACCTGGGCCAGCTGGACCACCTCGAGCGCCCGGCCACCCAAGGGCGGGACGGCCGCCACCAGCTGGGCCACGCCGATCTGGGCGGCCGTGTAGCCGGTGTGATCGGCCGCGCTGGACGCCGTGCCGGCGATCGTGCCGCCGGTCCCGATCACCACCACCTGTTGCACGATGTTTTGCATTTTTCTGGAAGCTGGATAAAAATACAGTCACTGGATGCGCAGACAGTATCGCCTGGTCGACGCATCGCCCACTCACCGGATCCACAGCCCATGGACATGTTCGAGACCCCCAAGCTCACGGCGCGGCAGCAGCAGATCCTGGAACTCATCCAGAGCGCCATCGAGCGCACCGGCGCCCCCCCCACCCGGGCCGAGATCGCCGCCGAGCTCGGCTTCCGCTCGGCCAACGCCGCCGAGGAACACCTCCAGGCCCTGGCCCGCAAGGGGGTGATCGAGCTGGTGGGTGGCACCTCGCGTGGCATCCGTTTGAAGTCTGACACATTGCGCACGCTGGCCGAGTCGCGCATCAAGCAGTTCAGCCTGCCCTTGCCCGGCCTGGCCCAGCTGGCCTTGCCGCTGGTGGGCCGCGTGGCGGCCGGCAGCCCCATCCTGGCGCAGGAGCACGTTGACCAGACCTATCACGTCGAAGCCAGCATGTTCCAGCGCAAGCCCGACTTCCTGCTCAAGGTGCGCGGCATGAGCATGCGCGACGCCGGCATCCTCGATGGCGACCTGCTCGCCGTGCAGGCCACGCGCGAGGCGAAGAACGGACAGATCGTCGTGGCCCGCCTGGGCGACGAGGTCACCGTCAAGCGCCTGCGGCGCCAGCGCGGCCACATCGAACTGCTGGCCGAGAACCCCGACTACGCCACCATCGTCGTCGAGCCGGGTCAGGACTTCGAACTCGAAGGCATTGCCGTGGGCCTCATCCGCAACACCATGCTGATGTAGTCCCCGTCGTTTTCCGGCCGGCTGCAGGTGGTAGGCGCAGGTGCGAAGGGGAGCCCCTCCCGCACAGGCCCTGCAGTCCGGCCCGCGCTGCCTCCGGCAGCGCCCCTGTCCCAATCCTGCCGAATGTCATGTGGTTTGTTGATCTTCGGAGATGGACATGAACGACGCTTCTTTCCCCACGCCCTGGTGGCAGCGCATGCTGTCGCAGCCCAGCCCCACGGCCCCACGCTGCCTGCCCACCGGCCATGCACGGCTCGATGCTGCCTTGCCCGGTGGAGGCTGGCGGGCCGGCCAGGTGCTGGAAGTCTGCAGCCCCCAGGCCGGCGAAGCCGAGTGGCGGCTGCTGGGTGAGGCCGTCCGGCGTGGCGTGATGCAGGGTCAGGCCCTCGCCTTGATCCAGCCGCCACGCAGCCTGCCTCACGATCCTTGGCTGTCGTCGCTGGATGAGCACCTCACCTGCTGCTGGCCCGGCCCCGACTCGCAGGCCATCGTCGAGGCGGGCATCCAGTGGCTGCAGGCCCACCCGGGCGGCCTGCTGCTGCTGTGGGCCCAGGAGATGACGCCCCCTGCCTGGCGCGCCCTCACGCGGGCCGCCCGCCGCCATGCCGGCCACGTGCTTCTGGTGCGTCCGGCCGTGACGCGCTGGGACGACAGCCCGGCCGATGTCCGCCTGGGCCTGCTGCCCGGCCGGGGCCGGCACTGGGACGTGCGCGTTCAGACGCCGGCCAGCGCGGCCGCCGTGCTGGTGCGGGTGTCGCTGCAGGACGAGGCGGCTGCGCGGGCGACGGCCACGCTGGCCACGCCCTCCGGCCTGAAGATCGTGGTCGATCCGGCCGATCGGCGCCGCACGGCCCTGTGCGGCACCCTGGCGCAGGTGTGCGATGAGCTCGATCGCCTGGCCCGGCGGGAAGCACAGGGCTGGCCGCTGGCTGCCTGAATCGGCCCGAGCGCCCGCCCCGGGGTTCAGGCAGGGTCGGGCACGGTGGCTGCGGCCACGAGCCGCTGGGTGTAGGGGTGTTGCGGGGCATCCAGCACCTCGTGCATCTCGCCCGCCTCCACCACCTCGCCGTCCTTCATCACGATGACGCGATGGGCCATGGCGCGGATCACGTCCACATCGTGGGTGATCAGCAGGTAAGCCAGGCCGTGCTCGCGCTGCAGGCGCTGCAGCAAGCCCAGCACCTGCTTCTGGATGGTCACATCGAGCGCGCTGGTGGGTTCGTCCAGCACCAGCAGCTGCGGGCGCACGACCAGGGCGCGCGCGATCGCCAGGCGCTGGCGTTGCCCGCCCGAAAACTCGTGGGGATAGCGCGCCAGCAGGCCCGGGAACTGGGCCTCGGTCAGGCCCACATCCGCCAGCACCTCGCGCACGCGCGCCCGGCGCGCCGGCAGGTCCAGGCCCGGCTCGTGCACCAGCATGCCCTCACCCACCAGCTCTTCCACCGTCATGCGGGGCGACAGCGACGAGAACGGGTCCTGGAAGACCACCTGCGCCACGCGCCGCAAGGCAAGGTCGGCCCGCTGCGAACCCTGCCAGGCCTTGCCATCCAGGCGCAAGCTGCCACCGCTGGGCATCAGCCCCAGCACGGCCAGCGCCAGGGTGGACTTGCCCGAGCCCGATTCGCCGATCACGCCCAGGGTCTGGCGTGGCGCGAGGGCGAGGTCCGCCCCTTTCACGGCGACGAACTCGCCCCTGCGGAACCAGCCCCGGAAGCCCGGCAAAGGTATCGGATAGATCACCTTGAGGCCCTCGGTGCGCAGCAGGCCTCCCTGGGACGGCGGCGACGGGTCGGCGTCGACGACGTTGCGCTCGGGACGGCTGTCGATGAGCTTGCGGGTGTAGGGGTGCTGAGGGTGGCCGAACACCGTCGCCACCGGGCCTTCCTCGACGAGGTGGCCGTTTTCCATCACGGCCACGCGGTCGGCAAAGCGGCGCACGAGATTGAGGTCGTGGGTGATCATCAGTACGGCCATGCCGCGCTGTCGCTGCAGCTCGTCCAGCAGGTCGAGGATCTGCCCACGCAAGGTCACGTCGAGCGCCGTGGTGGGCTCGTCGGCCAGCAGCAGGCGCGGCTCGCCCGCCAGCGCCATCGCGATCATCGCGCGCTGCCGCTGCCCGCCCGAGAGCTGGTGGGGGTAGGCGCGCGCGCGACGCTCGGGCTCGGGGATGCCGGTGTCGGCCAGCAACTGCACCGCACGCGCCCAGGCCTGGGCGGGGCTCAGGCCCTTCTTGAGCTGCAGCACCTCGACGATCTGGTTGCCCACGGTGTAGAGCGGGTTGAGCGCCGTCATCGGCTCCTGGAAGATCACGGCCACGTCCTCGCCGCGGATGCCGCGCAGCTCCCGTTCGCTCAGGGCCATCAGGTCACGTCGGGCGCCCCCCGGCCCGTGCAGCCAGGCCTGGCCTTCCACCTGGGCCGAAGGCAGCAGGCGCAACAGGCTCAGTGCCGTGACCGTCTTGCCCGAGCCGGACTCGCCCACGAGCGCCAGCTTTTCGCCGGGCTTCAGGTGCAGGTCCACGCCGTGGACCACCTCCTTGCCGCCAAAACTCACGCGCAGGCCGCGCGCATCCAGAAGCCGCTCGCTCATGCCTTCGCCTCCTTCGCCGGTACCGTCACCGGACGTTTGGCTTCCGGCTCCGGGGGGTCAGGTGTGCGTGGGTCGAGCGCATTGCGCAGCGCGTCGCCCATGAAGGTCAGCAGCAGAAGGGTCAGCACCAGCACCCCGAAGGTGGACAGCGAGATCCACCAGGCGTCGATGTTGGCCTTGCCCTGGTTGAGCAACTGCCCCAGCGACGGCGTGTCGGGCGGCACGCCCAGGCCCAGGAAGTCGAGCGAGGTCAGCGCCAGGATGGCCGCGCTCATGCGGAAGGGCAGGAAGGTCACCACCGGCGTGAGGCTGTTGGGCAGGATATGGCGCCAGATGATCTGGGCGTTGCTCATGCCCAGCGCACGGGCCGAGCGCACGTAGTCCATCTGCCGGTTGCGCAGGAATTCGGCGCGCACGTAGTCCGACAGTCCCATCCAGCCGAACAGGCTGAGCAGCACCAGCAGCAGCCCGAGGCTGGGCGCGAACATGGCGCTGAAGATGATCAGGAGATAAAGCTCGGGCATGGCCGCCCAGATCTCGATAACCCGCTGCATCGTCAGGTCGATGCGCCCACCGAAGAAGCCCTGCACTGCCCCCGCGGCCACGCCCAGCACCACGCCGATGGCGGTGAGCGCCAGCGCAAACAGCACGCTCACGCGGAAGCCGTAGATCAGCTGGGCCAGCATGTCGCGGCCCCGGTCGTCGGTGCCAAACCAGTTGTCACGCGAGGGTCCCGAGGGGTTGGGTTCCTTGGCGAAGTAGTTGATCGTGCGGGGGCCATAGGGGTTGGGCGGATAGATCGCCCAGTTGCCGCCCTGGGTCAGCTGCTCGCGGATGAAGGGGTCGAGGTAGTCGGTGGGCGTCTCGAAGTCGCCGCCGAACACCGTCTCAGGATAGTCGTTGACCAACGGCACATAGAGCTGGCCTTCGTAGCGCACCAGCAGGGGCTTGTCGTTCGACAGCACCTCGGCAAAGAGGCTCAGCACCACCAGGGTGCAGAAGATCACCAGGCTCCAGTACCCCAGCCGGTTGCGGCGAAAGCGCCGCCAGGCCCGCCGCGACGGGCTGTTCGAGGCCGCGATGGCTTGCAGGGACTCAGTCGAATTTGACACGCGGGTCCACCCAGACGTAGCACAGGTCGCTGATGAGCTTGGTCACCAGCCCGATCAGCGTGAACAGGTACAGCGTGCCCAGCACGACGGGGTAGTCGCGCCGGATCACGCTCTCGTAGCTCAGGAGGCCCAGGCCATCGAGCGAGAACAGGGTCTCGATCAGCAGCGCGCCCGTGAAGAAGGCGCCCACGAAGGCCGCGGGAAAACCGGTGACGATGGGAATCAGCGCATTGCGGAAGACATGCTTCCAAAGCACCTGGCGATCGCCCAGGCCCTTGGCGCGCGCGGTCAGCACGTACTGCTTGCGGATCTCCTCCAGGAAGGCGTTCTTGGTGAGCATGGTGGTCACCGCAAAGCTGCCCAGCACCATGGCCGTGACCGGCAGGGTGATGTGCCAGAGGTAGTCGACGATGCGTGCGCCCCAGCTCAGTTCCTCCCAGTTGCCCGAGGTGAGCCCGCGCAGCGGGAACCACTGCAACTGCCCGCCGAAGATCACCAGCAAGGCCACCCCCAGCACGAAGCCCGGAATCGCATAGCCCACCAGCACCAGCAGCGTGCTCACCAGGTCGAAGCGCGTGCCCGAGCGCACGGCCTTGGCCACGCCCAGCGGCACGGCCACGCCGTAGCTGATGAGGAAGGTCCACATCCCCAGGCTGATCGACACCGGCAGCTTCTCGACGATCAGGGCCCAGACGTCCTTGTTCTGGAAGAAGCTCTGGCCGAGGTCGAAGCGGGCGAACTGCCCCAGCATCTGCAGGAAGCGCTCATGGGGCGGCTTGTCGAAGCCATAGAGCGCCTTGATCTCTTCCAGCCGCTTCGGGTCCACGCCCTGCCCGCCGCGGTAGGCGAAGGCGCCCGAGTCACCGCCACCGCCCTGCCCCGCCCGGGCCTCGGCCAGGTACTGCTCCACCGGGCCGCCGGGCACGAACTGCACCACGACGAAGGTGATGAGCAGCACCCCCAGCAGCGTGGGGATCATGAGCAGCAGGCGCTTGAGGATGTAGGACCACATGACTTACTTCGCCCACCAGGTGTCGATGGCCCAGGCTTCGCCCTGGACATACGGTGGCAGCACCTCGGGACGCGCCAGACGCCACTGGTTGTAGACGATGCGATGTGTCCCGGCCGTCCACTGCGGGATCAGGTAGTGGTTGTGCGCGATGACGCGATCCAGCGCCCGGCAGGCCGGCAGCAGTTCGGCTTGGGTGCGTGCCGCGCTCATGCGCGCGATCAGCGCATCGACCGCCGGATGGCTGACCCCGGCGTAGTTGCCGGAGTCGGGCGTCTTGGCCGCCGTGCTGCCGAAGAGGTCGGCGTACTCGCTGCCCGGGTTGTGGGTGCCCTGGAAGGCGATCGTCATGATGTCGAAATCGAACTCCCGCAGCCGCTGCTGGAACAGCGCAAAGTCGACGGCGCGGTACTGCAGTCGGATGCCCAGCTTTTCGAGGTTGCGAATCCACGGCAGCACGACGCGGGCGCCTCCCTCGTTGCTGTCGAGGTACTCCAGCACCATGGCCTCGCCCTGGGCATTGCGCAGCACGCCGTCCTGCACCGTCCATCCGGCCTCGGCCAGCAGGGCCTTCGCCCGGCGCAGGTTGCCGCGCAAGGACTGGTCGCCGTCGGTGCGGGGCGGCTGAGCCATCGGGCCGAAGACACTGTCCGGCAGCTGGCTGCGCCAACGCTCCAGCAGCGCCCGCTCCTCGTCCGACGGCAAGCCCTCGGCCTGACAGTCGGTATTGCCGAACAGGCCGTTCACGCGCTGGTAGCTGTTGTAGAAGAGCTGGCGGTTCATCCATTCATAGTCGAAGGCCAGCCCCAGGGCCTCGCGCACGCGCGGGTCCTTGAGACGCTCACGACGGGTGTTGAGCACGAAGCTCTGGAAGCCCGACGGCAGGCGGTGCTTGAATTCGCCCTTGACCAGCTCCCCGGAATCGAAGCGCCGGCCGGTGACGCGCCGGGCCCAGTCGCCGGCCGAGAAGAAGCGCATCATGTCGAACTCGCCGGCCTTCAGGGCTTCCAGGCGCGCGGTGTTGTCCTTGTAGATCTTCACCGTGATGCGGTCGAAGTTCGCCGTGCCGCGGCGCACGTTGAGGTCGCGCGCCCAATAGTCCGGGTCGCGAACATAGGTGATGTCGCGCCCGAAGCGCACCGGCCCGATCTTGTAGGGCCCGCTGCCGATGGGGATGTCCATCACCACCTGGTCGAAGGACTTGCCCTGCCCCCATTCATGGCTGAACACCGGCAAGCCGCCCACCGTCAGAGGCAGTTCCCGGTTGGGCAGGCGAAAGCGATAGCGCACGGTGCGCTCATCGATCACGTCCAGCCCCGCCACATCGGCCAGCAGGGTCTTGTAGGCCGGCGAGGTGTGCGGGCCCATCAGGATGTCGTAGCTGTGCTTGACGTCCTTGGCGAGCACGGGCGAGCCGTTGTGGAAGCGGGCCTCACGCCGCAGGCGGAAGGTGGCGCTCAGGCCGTCGGCGGCCACCTCGACACTCTCGGCCAGCAGGCCGTAGCCGCTGGCCGTCTCGTCGAGCGAGCCGATCAGCAACGACTCGAACATCAGCGCCGACAGGTAGGCCGGCGCACTGCCCCGCAGCGTGAAGGGGTTGTACTTGTCGAAGGTGGACACGCGCAGGTTGCTCACCAGGCGCAGCTCACCCCTCTTGGGGGCATCCGGGTTGACGTAGTCGAAATGGGCGAAGCCCTCGGGGTATTTCAGATCGCCCCACAGGGCATAGCCATGTGCCGCCCAGGCAGGGAACCCCATGCAGCACAGCAGGATGCAGAGCAGGCGTCTCGTGCGTCTCATGCGGCGCATTCTGCAGGAAGCATGCCGGGTTTCTCCACGCGGGAAGCCCCCGAGGAACTCACCAGGCGATCAGGGCATCGCGCCCCTGCACCACCAGTTGCACCTTGGCCCCCACCGGCAACGTGACCTTCGTGGCCACATGGCCGAACGGCAGCCCCGTGAGCACCGGCGTGCGCGTGAGACTGCGCACATGGGCCACCATCGTCTTGAGCGTATAGCCCCGGTCCAGTGGTGACGGCTTGAAATCGGTGAAGTGCCCGAGCACGATGGCCTTCTGCACATCCAGCACCCCGGCCTGGTGCAGCTGCAGCAGGTCGCGCTCGATGCGATAAGGGTGCTCGTTCACGTCCTCCAGGAACAGGACGCCCCCCTTCACCTTGGGCCAGTGAGGCGTGCCCAGCAAGGCGTTGACCATGCACAGGTTGCCGCCCCACAGCCGGCCCTTCACGTCCAGGCCGTCGAAACCGGCTTCGGTGCGAAAGCCCACGGCCTCGAGTTCACCGCCCATGGCCTCCAGGAAGCAGGCCTCGGTCACCTCATCGACGGCCTCGGCACCGAAGTCGAAGCAACCCATCGGGCCCGCATAGGTCACGCCCTTCACGCCATGGGCCAGCAGGGCCAGCTGCAAGGTGGTGAAGTCGCTGTGGCCCACCCAGCGCGTGCCACGCTCGATGCTGCGGGCCAGGCGCTTGTAGTCGATGCGGTCCAGCAGACGGGTCAGGCCGTATCCGCCGCGCAGCGCCATCGCGATGTCGCAGCAGCTGGACGCCACGCGGTGCAGGGCCTCCAGACGGGTGTCGTCATCGCCGGCGAAGCGTTGGTGTCGCGCCAGTGCCGAGTCATCGAGAGCCACCTCGAAGCCATGCGCTTGCAGCCGCCGCGCCGCCTTGCGCGCCACGGCCGGCTGGGCCACGACGCCGGCAGGCGCAAACAGAACGAGGGACTTTGGCGCAGGCGCGGCATGGGCGCGGTCATGGAATGTCAACGGGGCGGCTCCAGGTCATTGAACTCGCTGACCTCTCCGGTGGGAATCGGATCGATCGACGCCTCATTGTCGCCGTTCATGCCGTCCTCGGGGGCCTCCAGGGCGCTGGCCGCACGTCGCTGGCGGTAGGCTGCCCGCCGCTCGGTGAAGAAGTCGCGCAGCACCTGGCCGCAGACCTCGGCCAGCACGCCCCCCACTACCTCGGTGTGGTGGTTCAGCTGGCCTTGAGCAAACAGGTCGATGACCGAGCCGGCGGCCCCCGTCTTGGGATCGGTCGCCCCGAACACCACCCGCTTGAAGCGGGCGTGCATCAGGGCCATGGCGCACATCGCACAGGGTTCCAGGGTGACGTAGAGCTCGCACTCGGGCAGGCGGTAGTTGCCGAGCAGCTGGGCCGCATGGCGCAGGGCCACGATCTCGGCGTGGGCCGTGGGGTCGTGCTCGGTGATGGGGCGGTTGTAGCCCGTGGCGATCACCTTGCCTTCGCGCATCACCACGGCCCCCACCGGCACCTCGCCCACCAGCCAGGCGTTGTGCGCCTGGTCCAGCGCGATGCGCATGGCGTGCTCGTCCTGGCGCTTCTGTTCGTCGCTCATTCGCCGCTCATTCGTCGATCTTGCGGGGCGGTTGCTGCAGGGCCTCGTTCAGACCCTGGCGGAACTGGTCGAGCTGCTGCTGGGGCGAGCCGCGCAACGGGGGCGGTGTCTGGGCCGGGGACTCGGCCGCGGGCGGCGGCACCGACGGTACCGTCACGGCCGAGAGCTGCTTCTTGACCAGCAGGGCCACCACGGCAAGGACGGCCAGCAGGGCCGCCAGGCTGAAAAGCGTGCGCATGAGGAAACGGGTTCGAGCCTTTGCAAAGCCCCGTTTCTAGCACGCCCCCCGCCCGTGCACCGCACCACCCGTCTTGCGAGGGCCGCCGCTCGCACGACCCCGGAGCCCTCACCCCTGGCGGACGAGATGCATCACCTGCGTGGCATCCAGGGTGCGCGCCCGTTCCTGCATCTGCGGCAGGTAGCGCGACTGCAGTCCCTGCGCTTCGCGCGTCATGCCGGCATAGGCGTCCTTGAGCATCTGGGCCGACAGCACCCGGCCGCCCGCGTAGTAGCGCTTGGCCACGTGGCCCAGGGCGTAGGTGGCGGCGAAGCTCATGCCCGAGCTGACGGCCTGCTTGCCCAGCCCGCGCAGCAGCCCGCCACCCACCGACCCCAGCAGGCCGCCGATCAGCTTGCGCCCGGCCTGCTCGAGGTACTGCGAGGTCAGGCCCACCCCGGCGGTGGCGAGGAAGTCCTTGATGTGCCCGCGGTCCAGCTCGTAGCCGTAGGCCTTGCCGATGCGGTACACGAGCTTCATCTGCAGCGGAATGATGGCCAGAGTCGAGATCGATTCCGGCAGCAGCTCCAGGGCCCCGTTGAGGATGGCGGCGTTCAGGATGGCCGAATCGAGTTCCGCCTCGTTCACGGGCGCCCGGGTGGTGGGGGCCGCGGCGGGCGAAGGTGCTGGCGCTGGCGCTGCCGGGACAGAGGCCGGTGCCTGTGCGGTCATCGGCACGGTCGCCAGGGCTTCGGCCTGCTGCGAGATCGTGGCGGCCACGCCCGCCTCCATCCCGAGGGCCCGGGCCAGGTCGGCCAGGAAGGCCTGCTCGGCGGGGGACTGCGCCCCATCGGCGTCGCACACGCCCACGGCCATCTCATAGGCCAGCTGGCGCGACTCGGCGCTGGACAGCGCCGGCGCGGCCGAGGCCACCGTCACGCGCTTCATCAGCACGTCCTGCACCAGCGTGGGCACGTGGACGCCGTCATCGCCTGCCAGGCCTTCGGCAATGCGCCGGATCTCGGCGCGCTCACGTTCGTGCTTCTGTCCATCGGCAAACGCCGCCAGAAGGCTGATCGTCACGATGGCCCGGGTATCGTCTGTTGTCATGTGGTTCTCCTTGCGCTCCCTTGGTGCCACCATCGGCCCGGCCGGTTCCCTGCCGCGGGGCAGCACCCTGTGAACAACCGTATCCTAGCGGGCCATGCAGGATGCGCTCTTTCCCGATCTGCCCAGCCCGGCGGCGCCGGCTGAAAAGGCTGCGCCCGCGCCTTCGCCGCGCAAGCGCAGCAGCAAGCCGCAGGCGGCCGATCCGGGCGATGCCTGCCGGGCCCTGGCGGCCACGCTGCCACCCGCACTGCACCTGGGCACCTCGTCGTGGAGCTACCCCGGCTGGGCCGGCCTGGTCTGGGCGGGCGAACACAGCGAATCACGCCTGTCGAAGCACGGCCTGCCCGCCTACGCCCAGCACCCGCTCCTGCGCACGGTCAGCATCGACCGCAGCTTCTACCGCGCGCTGGGCACGGCCGAGTACGCCACCTACGCCGCCCAGGTGCCGACCGATTTCCGATTCGTCGTGAAGGCGCCCAGCGCCGTGACCGATGCGGTGGTGCGCGCCGAGGACGGCCGTGGCGTCCAACCCAACCCCCTGTTCCTGAACCCCGAACTGGCCGTCCAGGACTTCGTGCAACCGGCCCTGGACGGCCTCGGCCCGAAGCTTGGCGCCCTGGTCTTTCAGTTGAGCCCCTTGCCGCTGGGCTGGCTGGCCGACCTGCCCGCGGTGCTGGAGCGCCTGCGAACGATGCTGGCCGCCCTGCCCTCGCTGGCACCGCAGGCCGCGGATGGTGTCGTGGCCGTGGAAGTGCGCGACCCCGAGTTCCTGACGCCGGCCTTCGCCGCCGTGCTGCGCGAGGCCGGCGCCGCCTACTGCCTGGGCCTGCACGCCAAGATGCCGCCCATCGAGCAGCAACTGCCCCTGCTGCGAGCCCTGTGGCCCGGGCCCCTGGTGTGCCGCTGGAACCTGCACCCCCGCCACGGCAGCATCTCGGGCTATGCCAAGGCCCAGGAAGCCTATGCGCCGTACGACCGCCTGCACGACGAAGATCTGCCCACCCGCGAGGCGCTCGCCCGCGTGATCGCCGGCACCGTGCGCCATGGCCAGAAGGCCTATGTCACCGTGAGCAACCACGCCGAAGGCTGCGCGCCCCGCTCGGTGGAGGCTTTGGCGCAGGCGATCGCCCGCCGCCTCCAGGAGCGCTGAACGCCCACAGCGCCTTGTCAGGGCCGGGCCAGCCCATCCAGGAAGAGTTCCAGCGCCTTCTCGGCATAGGCCATCGTCGCCGCGTGCTGGGCGCCCGGCTCGCGCAGCATGCCGATCCCCAGCAGGGTCGCGAGGCCATGCACCATGGCCCAGCAGGCATGCGACAACTCGCCAGGCTCACCCGGGCGGAACGCCCCCTGCGCCTGGCCAGCCGCGACGAGCTGGCGCAGCTCATCGAACAGCCGCGCGCCCGCCCCCACCAAGGCCTCGCTGGCCTGAGGCTGGGCGATGGCACTGAACATGTGGCCCAGCAGTTGCGGCGACGCCATCCCGAAGCCCACATAGGCCAGGCCGCTGGCCTTCAGGCGGCTGCGGGCATCGGCCGGCGCGGCATTCACGGCGGCGCGACTGGCGACCCGCAGTTCGTCGAAACCCTGCTCGGCGACGGCATCCAGCAGCGCCCGCTTGTCAGCAAAGTGCCGATACGCCGCGGTGTGCGAGACGCCCACCGCCTTCGCCATCTCGCGCATCGAGAGCCCGTCCAGGCGCGCGTGCTCCATCTGCTCTCGGGCATAAGCCAGAAGAACCGCCCTCAGATCGCCGTGGTGGTAGCCCGTGTTCATGGAGGTCACGCCTCATATGTTGACAATGGAAACATCAGATGGGACAATGTTTCCATTGTAAACATAAGGTGCACTGTCATGAGCTTTCTCTTCCTGATCGTCTTGGCCACCGGGCTGGCCTGGGTGGCGTCGCGCCTGCTTCGCCATCCCCTGGACTTGCGGGGCGCCATGCGCTGGGGCATGGGGCTGGGCTTCCTCTTCACCGGGGTTGATCACTTCGTGAGCGCGCAAACCCGCTACGTGCCCATGATGCCCGACGCCCTGGCCGAACACGCCTTGGCCTGGGTGTATCTCACCGGCGCCGCCGAGCTGCTGGGCGGCCTGGCCCTGCTGGTGCCGGTGACGGTGTTCAAGCGCCTGGGCCTCCCCAATCTTCAAAGGCAGGCCGGCATCTGGCTGGCGGTGATGCTCGTGTGCGTCGTGGTCGCCAACATCAACGTGGCCCTGAAAGGCCAGACCGTCCAAGGCCTGGACTTCGGCGCCTGGTACTTCTGGATCCGCCCGCTGTTCCAGCCCGTCTTCATCGCCTGGGCGCTCTACTGCGTGGGCGTGTGGCCGCGCCCTGCCGGTCGGCCGCTTCTGGTGGACCCCCGCCACATGCGCAGCTGAGCCGCGCCGAGGCTCCAGACCGCTACAGCCAGCCTCGTGGGCGTGGTGACTGACCGCTTGCGTGGGACCAGAAGCATCTCTTTCGACCCGGAGCGGGCTTCCGTATGCGCCGGTGACTGGCGCGAAAGCGGTCAGTTGGCTGTGGGCTTCGTGGCGAACAGTTCGCGCAGCAGGTTCTGCGCTTTCGCCAAGCCCTCATCAGTGAAGGCGACACTCTTCGTCCGCCCCACGGGGTCAGAGATCAGTCCCTTCTCGTGAAGGCGCGCCATCGCCTTCCAGTCGAAAGACTTCCAGGCGCGTTGGCCGTCATGCAGGCCGAGGCACAGCAGCGCGAGGGTCGCGTCGTCGATACGGTCGGTGTCCAGATCCATGGTCATTCCCCTCGGGTGGGAGCGTACCGGTGAATTCTGGCTCAACGTTCGACATGAGCGGCGGCTTCAAGACGGCGCAGCCGGCTTGAAGACGTCCGCTCGATGGAGGGGTTAGGTCGCTTCACCAGACCTGCTCTTTCCATGGACGCGGCTCGACCTTGCGATAGCGACCGGTTAGCAAGCCATAGACGAACACGAGCCAAGACACCGCGAAGACCAGCCAGCACATGACCAACGCGACGAAAGCCAGTGTCTTGATGGAGGTGAATTCGAGCGAGGCCGCAGCGAAAGCGACGAGACCGAAGGCCAGGCCGACAAGCCCAGCGCAGACGCCAGTAACCCACGAGCGCGGCTTGTCGTTTGGGAAGAACGGCTCTAGTGAGGCCATGCGGAGAGCGACCTAACGTCGAGGTGACCGGCGACCAACAGGAGCGACCGCAGGGAGCGTACGAAGTTGGGCGTCCGAGTCGACCGCCATGTTAGATCTCGACGCCCACGTGCACCTGCAGCGACTTCAAAACGTACGGCGTGGCGACCACCTGATCCTGCAGGATCCCCATTGATCCAATCCACTCCGCGTCCGTCCCCAGGAAATCGAAAAAGTCCACACAGACGCAGAACCGCGAGGCCTCGCCGACCAAACACCTTTGCAAGGAGGGTACAACCGACCAGGGGAAGTCTCCTGCACGAAACATCAGAGAACGAACCCCGTTTCCAAAGAAGTCCTGATTGTGGAACCAAACATCGGAGTCTTCCCACGGTCCCACATAGGGGACCAGAACTCCTTCGACCGCGTCCTGCAACTCCGAATCGATCAGTCCGTGAGCATCACCTTGTTTGTCGAAGAACTCGGACGAGCCCTTCAAATGCTCTACCTTGGCCCAAAACTCGTCTCGAGATTGGGCAGCCTGCACTCGAACAGATGCACTCATCGAGATCTAACGTGTTATAGGGAGCAAAACTGCTGCATAACACCACCGGTTGTCTCCCTAACACCGACGGCTCGATCGGGCGCAAAGCCGCATCCAGCCTGCGTTGGCAGGCATTTGCTGGATGTTTGTACAGTACTAAAATTCATGCAAATTGGCGCAGCGTTCGCAAAGCGCACTTTGCCTGATCCAGCTGCCGCCGCAGCACCCCCAAAAGAGGGGGCCGTCGGCACACAAAGCGGGCCTTCCCGACCGACCGCTCCTGGCCGCAAGCGCACGTCCATGGCCTCTCCATGGAGCCGCCAATCGACTGCCGAGTTTGACCGTCCGCCTCCATCAGGCGCCGGCATGGCTGGGCTACAACCGGGGCGTTGCACGCCCCTGGCCCCTCACTCCCACTCGATCGTTGCGGGCGGCTTGGAGCTCACGTCGTAGGTCACGCGGTTGATGCCGCGCACCTCGTTGATGATGCGGCCCGACACGCGCTTGAGCAGGCTGTAGGGCAGTTCGGCCCAGTCGGCCGTCATGAAGTCGCTGGTCTGCACGGCGCGCAGCGCCACCACGTAGTCGTACGTGCGGCCGTCGCCCATCACGCCCACGCTCTTGACCGGCAGGAAGACGGCAAAGGCCTGGCTGGTGAGGTCGTACCAGCTCTTGCCGGTGGCTTCGTCCTTGGTGTTGCGCAATTCCTCGATGAAGATGGCGTCGGCCCGGCGCAGCAGGTCGGCGTAGTCCTTCTTCACCTCGCCCAGGATGCGCACGCCCAGGCCGGGGCCCGGGAAGGGGTGGCGGTAGACCATCTCGGGCGGCAGGCCCAGGGCCACGCCCAGTTCGCGCACCTCGTCCTTGAAGAGTTCGCGCAGCGGCTCCAGCAGCTTCAGGCCCAGTTGCTCGGGCAGACCGCCCACGTTGTGGTGGCTCTTGATGGTGACGGCCTTCTTGCTCTTGGCCCCACCCGACTCGATCACATCGGGGTAGATGGTGCCTTGTGCCAGCCAGGCCACATGGCGCGCATGCGTTTCCTTGATCTTCGCGGCCTCGGCCTTGAACACGTCGACGAACAGGCCGCCGATGATCTTGCGCTTGGCTTCGGGCTCGCTCACGCCCGCCAGCTTGCCGAGGAAGAGTTCGCTCGCATCGACGCGCACCACGCGCGCATGCAGCTTGCCCGCGAACATGTCCATCACCATGTCGCCTTCGTTCAGGCGCAGCAGGCCATGGTCGACGAACACGCAGGTGAGCTGGTCGCCGATGGCGCGGTGGATGAGCGCGGCCGCCACGCTGGAATCGACCCCGCCCGACAGGCCGAGGATGACCTCTTCGTCGCCCACCTGCTCGCGGATGCGGGCCACGGCTTCCTCGATGTAGTCGCCCATGATCCAGTCACCCGCGGCGCCGCAGATCTCGCGCACGAAGCGCGTGAGCAGTGCCTTGCCCTGCACGGTATGGGTGACCTCGGGGTGGAACTGCACGGCGTAGTAGCCGCGGGTCTCGTCGGCCATGCCGGCGATGGGGCAGCTCGGCGTGGAGGCCATCAGCTTGAAGCCCGGGGGCAGCTCGGTGACCTTGTCGCCGTGGCTCATCCACACCTGCAGCATGCCGTAGCCGTCGGCGGTGCGGAAGTCCTCGATGCCGTTGAGCAGCCGGGTGTGGCCGCGCGCGCGCACTTCGGCATAGCCGAACTCGCGGTGGTCGCTCCACTCGACCTTGCCGCCCAGCTGCACGGCCATGGTCTGCATGCCGTAGCAGATGCCCAGCACCGGCACGCCCAGGTCCCACACGGCCTGCGGGGCGCGCAGCTCGTGGTCTTCGTAGGTGCTGGCGTGGCTGCCCGAGAGGATGATGCCCTTGGGCGCAAAGCTGCGGATGAAGTCATCCGACACGTCGTTGGGATGGATCTCGCAATAGACGTGGGCTTCACGCACACGCCGGGCGATCAGCTGGGTGACCTGGGAGCCGAAATCGAGGATGAGGATCTTGTCGTGCACGGTTCGGGCCTGTAGCGAAAAGGAAAAAAGGCAGCACCCGGTGCTGCCTGTGTGCGTGGGGTGCGCCGATCACTCGACCCGGTAGTTCGGGGCTTCCTTGGTGATCTGCACGTCATGGACATGGCTTTCGCGGATGCCGGCCGAGGTGATCTCGACGAACTCGGCCTTGCTGCGCATGTCTTCGATGGTGGCGCAGCCGCAGTAGCCCATCGAGGCCTTCAGGCCGCCGGCCATCTGGTACAGGATGGCCACCACCGAGCCCTTGTAGGGCACCCGCCCCTCGATGCCTTCGGGCACGAGCTTGTCGGCGTTGGGGTTGGTGGTCTCGTCGTTTTCCTGGAAGTAGCGGTCGGCCGAGCCGGCCTTCATCGCGCCGATCGAGCCCATGCCGCGGTAGCTCTTGTAGCTGCGGCCCTGGTAGAGGATGACCTCGCCGGGCGCCTCTTCGGTGCCGGCGAACATGCCACCCATCATCACGGTGCTGGCGCCTGCGGCGATCGCCTTGGCGATATCGCCCGAGTAGCGGACGCCACCATCGGCAATGAGCGGCACGCCCGAGCCGTGCAGCGCACTGGCCACGTTGTCGATCGCGGTGATCTGGGGCACGCCCACGCCGGCCACGATGCGGGTCGTGCAGATCGAACCGGGGCCGATGCCCACCTTCACCGCATCCGCCCCGGCTTCCACCAGGGCCAGCGCCGCCGCGCCGGTGGCGATGTTGCCGCCGATCACGTCGACGCCCGGGAAGTTCTTCTTGACCCAGCGCACGCGCTCGATCACGCCGGCGCTGTGGCCGTGCGCGGTGTCCACCACGATGGCGTCCACACCGGCCTTCACCAGCAGCTCGACACGCTCTTCCGTGCCCTCGCCCACGCCCACGGCGGCGCCTACGCGCAGCTTGCCTTGCGAGTCGCGTGCGGCATTCGGGAAGTTGGTCTGCTTGGTGATGTCCTTCACCGTCATCAGGCCGCGCAGCTCAAACGCATCGTTCACCACCAGCACGCGCTCGAGCTTGTGCTTGTGCATCAGGGCCTTGCCGTCGTTGATCGAGGCGCCCTCCTTCACCGTGATGAGCCGTTCACGCGGCGTCATGATCTCGCGCACTGGCGCGTCCATGCGGGTCTCGAAACGCAGGTCGCGCCCCGAGACGATGCCCACCACGGTCTTGCCTTCGAGCACCGGGAAGCCCGAGATGCCGTGCTGGTCGGACAGGGCCTTGACCTGGCGCACCGTGGTGTCGGGCGAGATGGTGATCGGGTCGCGCAGCACGCCCGATTCGTAGCGCTTGACCTTGGCCACCTCGGCCGCCTGCTCGCGCGGCGAGAGGTTCTTGTGCACGATGCCGCAGCCGCCCTCCTGGGCGATGGCAATCGCCAGGCGCGCCTCGGTGACCGTGTCCATGGCAGCGGACACCAGCGGCAGGTTCAGGGTGATGTTGCGGGTGAGACGGGTCGCGAGCGAGGTGTCGCGTGGGAGGACTTGGGAGAACGCCGGCACCAGCAACACATCGTCGAAGGTGAGCGCTTTACCGAGGAGGCGCATGAGGGAAGCTCCAGACGCAAAGCGCGATTATACGGAAGCGGCCAGCCCCCCTGCCCCGGGGCGGTGTGGCCTGGACGCCCCAAGGGTCTGTGCGATCCGTCACGAACGGCGGTGGCACCGGGGCCGGCCCCCTTGGTCGGCTGGGTGAGCGGCCGCTACACTTGCCCGCATGAAAAATTCCACGTCTCGCACGCTGTTGGCTTGCCTCGGTCTGGCCCTGGGTCTGGCGGCAGCCTTGCCGGCAGCCGCGCAATGGAAGTGGAAGGACGGTGCCGGCAAGGTGCAGTACAGCGACCGCCCGCCGCCGGCCACGGTTCCTGAGCGCGACATCCTGCAGCGCCCGTCGAACGTGCGCAGTTTCGCCCCGGCGCCTGCGGCCGAAACCCCGGCGTCGCCGGCTGCTGCCGCCGCGTCCGCACCCGGGGTGGACAAGGATCTCGAAGCCCGCCGCCGCGCCGAGGAACAGGCCCGGCAGGCCAAGGAAAAGGCTGAGAAGGATAAGGTCGCCCAGGCCCGCGCCGAGAACTGCGCCCGGGCGCGCAACTACATGCAGACCCTCGACAGCGGCGTGCGCATCGCCCGCACGAATGCCCAGGGCGAGCGCGAGATCCTCGGCGACGAAGCCCGGGCTGCTGAAGCGGCCCGCACGCGCGAGCTCATCGCCGCGAACTGCGACTGAATCCCCTCACCCTGGCTTTCGCGCCTTGCGCGGCTGCTTGCGATAGCGCAGCCGCCGGGCTTCCTTGGGGTCCACGGTGAGCGGCCGGTAAATCTCCACTCGATCGCGGTCGCGCAGGGCCTGATCCAGCCCCGCCAGGCGCCCCCACACCCCCACTCGGTGCAAGGCCGGATCCAGCAGGCCTTCGTGCCGCTGCGGCAGGCCGCTGGCCTCCAGGGCCTCGCGCACGGTCGCCCCTTGGGGCAGGTCCAGCGTCACCAGGTCCACCTGATGCGGCGCGCTCGCATAGACCACCTCGATCTTCACCTCAGCGGGCCCCATAGACCTGCTCGGCCCGCCGCACGAAGGAATCGACCAGGGTGTTGGCGATGCGGTCGAACACGGGGCTCACCAGCGTCTGCAGGGCCGTGCTGGCAAAGGCGTAGCGCAGATCGAGCTCGACCTTGCAGGCCGACGGCCCGGTCGGCCCACTGCCCAGGGGCTGGAAGCGCCACTCGCCGGCCAGCTCCGAGAACGGGCCGTCCACCAGCTCCACCACCACCAGTTCAGGCGCCTGGTGGGTGTTGCGGGTCGTGAAGGCGTGGTGCAGGCCAGCGTAGCGCAGCGTCAGGCGCGCCGTCATCTCATGCTCGGCTTCCGCGAGGATGTCGGCCTTCTCGCACCAGGGCAGGAAGACGGGATAGTCCGCCACGCCGGTGACGAGGTCGTACATTTCGCGCGGCGAGTACCACAGCAGGACGGACTTCTTGACGTGCTTCATACAATGCCGGGATTGTAGTTAGGGCTCGCGCCCTCACCTTGCCTCCCATGTCCATCGCCGAAAACCGCAAAGCCCTCTACAACTACCTCATCGAGGAACGCTTCGAGGCGGGCATCGTGCTGTCCGGCTGGGAGGTCAAGGCGATCCGTGCCGGCCAGGTCCAGCTCACCGACGGCTATGTGGTCATCAAGGACGGCGAGCTCTACCTGATCGGCTGCCGCATCAACGCCTTGCGCACCGCCTCGACCCACGTGCACCCCGAAGCCGACCGCACCAAGAAGCTCCTGATGCACAAGGACCAGATCCGACGGCTCATCGGCAAGATCGAGCAGAAGGGCTACACCCTGGTGCCGCTCAACCTGCATTACAAGGGCGGCCTGGTGAAGGCCGAGATCGCGCTGGCCAAGGGCAAGCAGATGCACGACAAGCGCGAGACCGAGAAGAAGCGCGATTGGGAAAGGGAGAAGGGCCGCCTGATGAGACACAAGGTCTCATCTGGTCCGAAGGACTGAATCGACCGCCTGGGCCAGGTCGGCGATCAGGTCGTCCACGCCCTCCAGGCCGATGCACAGCCGCACCAGCGTGCCCTGGTAGGGCGTGGGCAGGCGCCGCATGCGCGAGGCGTGATACGGCACCGCCAGGCTGACCGGCCCGCCCCACGACCAGGCAATCCGGAACAGCTTCAGGGCATCGACGAAGGCATCCCCTTGTGCCGCGGAGAAGCGCGGGTCCAGCTCCACCGTCAGCAGCCCGGCCGCGGACGAACACAGCGACTGCCAATGCTCATGGCCCGGCGAGCCCGGCGTGGCCGGATGCAGCACCCGCGCGAACTGCGGCTGCTCGCCACACCACTGCGCGATACGGCGCGCCGCGCGGTCCTGGGCGTGATAGCGCAATTCCAGCGACGGCAAGGCCCGCAGCACAGCCTCCACATCGTTCAGGCCCACTCCCAGGCCCAGGCGGCTGTGGGCCCAGGCCAGGCTCTGGTACAGGCCGGGATCGCGGCAGGCGATCGAGCCCATCAGCACGTCGCCTCCGCCCGAGGGGTATTTGGTCAAGGCATGCACGGTGAGGTCCACGCCCAGGCCCTCGCCCAGTTCGAAAGGCGCAAAGGCCAGGCCGGCGCCCCAGGTGTTGTCCAGCGCCACCACGGCCTGCGGCGCCTTCTCGCGCACCATGCGCACCAGGGCACGCAGGTCGGGGAACTCCAGCGTCACCGAGCCGGGCGCTTCCAGCCACACCAGCTTCACCTCGGGCGACAGCACGGCTGCGAGCGAGGCGGCATCCATCGGGTCGTAGAGCCGGTGCGTGATGCCCCACCGGGCGAGTTCCTGTTCGACGAAATTCAGGCTGGGCCCGTAAACGTTGTCAGGCAGCACCACCCCGTCCCCCTGGCGCAGCAAGGCGATGTCCACCGTCGTGATGGCCGACAGGCCGCTGGGCGCCAGCAGCACGTGGCGCGCACCCTCCAGCGTCGCCAGGCGCTCTTCGAGCATGAAGGTGGTGGGCGTGCCGTGCAGGCCGTAGGTGTAGGCGCTCTTGTCGTCCCAGCGCCGCTGGCGCAGCGCGGCCACGTTGGGGAAGAACACGGACGAGGCCTTGAACACGCCCGGCACCGTGGCGTCGAATTCCGACGGTGCGCGGTAGGGGTGGTGGATGAGGTGTGTACTGATACGGGGCGGGCGGGAGCTCATGGGCGGCGCTTCAGTATCCGAGTTGGCGATCGACGAGGCGGGGCAAGGGGCGGCCGGCTTCGAGCGCGTCCAGGCCCTCGGCGAACTGGGCCACGATGGTGTGCACCGAGGACTGCGCCGCGATGTGCGGGGTGATCACGAGGTTCGGCGCCTCCCACAGCGGGGAGTCGGGGGGCAGCGGTTCGTTCACCTGCACGTCCAGCGCGGCAAAGGCCAGGTGCCCGCTGCGCAGCGCCGCGACGAGGTCCTCCTCGACCACGTGCGCTCCCCGGGCGATGTTGATGAGTGCGCTCCCGCGCGGCATCGCCGCCAGGGCCTCCCGGTCGATCAGGCCGGTGGTCTCGGGCGTGAGCGGCAGCGCGCAGACGACGATCTGCGCCTCGCGCAGGGCCTCGTGCAACGGCCGGCCCTGGCTGCGCCGCCAGCCCTGCACCTCGAAGCCGCAGGCGGCCAGCATGCGCGAGATCTCCTGCCCCGTGGCGCCCTGCCCCAGCACGCACACGCGATGGCGGGCCGCGGCCATCGGGTGACGCTTCCAGACGCGCTCGCGCTGCTGCTCGTCGTAGCGCGGCAGCTCGCGGGCAAAGCGCAGCGCCATGGCCGTCACGTACTGGGCGATGCCCAGCGCCTGGTCGGGGTCGACGATGCGCGACACCGGCACGGCGGCCGGCAGCTCGGGCACCAGCAGTTTCTCCACGCCGGCCGCCACCGAACAGACCCAGCGCAGCCGCGGCAGCGCCTGGGCCACACCGGCCGGCAAACGCCAGCCGAACACCACCTCGGCATCGGCCCAGTCGGCCACGGGTTGATCGCGCGACCACACGATGATCTGGTCGCGCGGGCGGACTCGGCGCAGGGCGTCCAGGTAGGGGTCGGCAGGCAGGGGATGACTCAGCAGCAGGATCTTCATGCCCGCGACCATACCCCAAGCCAAGGGTCAGATCGGCTGGCCGATCAGGTCGTGGCCCTGGGTGCCGACGATGCGGGCCCGGGTGAACTCGCCCACCTTGAGCGTGCGCGAGGCCTTCTCGGGCGGCAGCAGGCGCACGGTGCCGTCGATCTCGGGGGCATCGGCATAACTGCGTCCGGTGCCACCCTTGCGGCCCATGGCGGGCGCCGCATCGACCAGCACCTGCATCGTGGCGCCCACGCGCTGCTGCAGTTTGGCGGTGGACACGGCCTCGGCCACGGCCATGAAGCGCGCACGGCGCTCTTCGCGCACGGCATCGGGCACGGCCCCGGGCAGGTCGTTGGCGGTTGCGCCCTCTACCGGGGAATAGGCAAAGCAGCCGGCGCGGTCGATCTGTGCCTCGCGCATGAAGTCGAGCAAGGTCTCGAACTCGGCCTCGGTCTCGCCGGGAAAGCCTGCGATGAAGGTCGAGCGGATCACGATCTCGGGGCAGATCTCGCGCCAACGCTGGATGCGCTCCAGGTTGCGCTCACCACTGGCCGGGCGCTTCATGCGCTTGAGCACATCGGGGTGGGCGTGCTGGAAGGGCACGTCGAGATACGGCAGGATCAGGCCTTCGGCCATCAGCGGCACGATCTCGTCCACGTGCGGATAGGGATACACGTAGTGCAGCCGCACCCAGGCGCCATGCTCGGCCGCCATCGCGCCCAGGGCCTGCACGAGCTCCAGCATGCGCGTGCGCACGGGTTTGCCGTCCCAGAAGCCGGTGCGGTACTTCACGTCCACGCCATAGGCACTGGTGTCCTGGCTGATCACCAGCAACTCCTTCACCCCCGCCTCGAAGAGCCGGCGTGCCTCGCCCAGCACGTCACCGATGGGCCGCGACACCAGGTCGCCGCGCATGCTGGGGATGATGCAGAAGGAACAGCGGTGGTTGCAGCCCTCGCTGATCTTCAGGTAGGCGTAGTGCTTGGGCGTGAGCTTGATGCCCGTGGGCGGCACCAGGTCGACGAAGGGGTCGTGAGGCTTGGGCACGTGCAGGTGCACGGCATCCATCACCTCCTGGGTGGCGTGCGGGCCGGTGACGGCCAGCACCTTGGGGTGGACTTCCTTCACCAGGTTGCCACCGCCCTCCCCGGCTCGCGCCCCCAGGCATCCGGTGACGATGACCTTGCCGTTGTCGGCCAGGGCCTCGCCGATGGTGTCCAGGCTTTCCTTCACGGCATCGTCGATGAAACCGCAGGTGTTCACGATCACCAGGTCGGCACCCTGGAAGGTCTTGGAGGTCTCGTAGCCCTCGGCGCGCAGCTGGGTGAGGATGAGTTCGGAGTCGGTCAGCGCCTTGGGGCAGCCCAGGCTGACGAAACCGATCTTGGGGGCGGTGGCGGTGTCCGCCGCGGAGGTGTCTTGCGTCATGGGCGGATTTTCGCCGATCCGACCCGACCGCGCCGCAGGTTCAGCGTTTCGGGGGCGTGAAGCCCGGGAAGCCGGGCATCAGGGTGCCGGCCTGCTTCTGCATCTGCTCCTGCATCTGCACGAACACGTTCTTCGACTGCTCGAGGTAGTTGCTCATCAGCCCCTGCATCATGGGCGTCTGCACGTTCATGAACTGGGCCCACATCTCGGGCGAGAAGCCCTTGTTGCCCTCGACCATGCCGCGCGACTGCTCGGCGAAGCGGTTCTGCATCTCGACGAAGGCCTGGATGTTCTTTTCCAGGTACGAGCCCATCAGGCCCTGCATGGCGTTGCCGTAGAAGCGGATGATGTCGGCCAGCATGGTGGTCGAGAACATCGGCACGCCGCCGGACTCTTCCTCCAGGATGATCTGCAGCAGGATGCTGCGCGTGAGGTCCTCGTTGGTCTTGGCATCGCGCACGACGAATTCCTCGCCGGACAGCACCATCTTCTTCACATCGGCCAGCGTGATGTAGCTGCTGGTGGCGGTGTCGTAGAGGCGGCGGTTCGGGTACTTCTTGAGGGTGCGCACGGATGCGGCACCAGCGCCGCCGACCGAGGCAGCACCACGTTTGGCCTGTGCCATGTGAAAGTCTCCAGCAACCGGAACAGTGCACGACGGTGCACAACCCGGGAAAACCCATTCTATGGGGGTGCCTGGCGAGACCGGCAAGGGGGTTTCCCCACAGTGGTGCAGCAGGGGCGGGCCGGAGGCGAAAAACAAAAGCCCCGCAGGATCGCTGCGGGGCCGGGCATTCTGGTAGGCGCGATTGGACTCGAACCAACGACCCCCACCATGTCAAGGTGGTGCTCTAACCAGCTGAGCTACGCGCCTAAGAAGTCCGACACTATAGCATGATTTCGGCAGGGTGCGAGGCTAGCGGCGTCGCGCGGCCCGCACGCCGGGCACCTGCGCCACGGCACCGAGCACCTGCGCCAGCCGGGCCGAGTCAGAGACCTCGACCGTGAAGGTCATCCACGCCGTGCCGCGCACCGTCTGGGTGTTCACGCCGATCACGTTGGTCTTTTCCTTTGCGAAGACTTCGGAGATGTCGCGCAGCAACCCTTGCCGATCGAGCGCCTCCACGGCCACGTCCACCGGATACACCGGCGCCTTCTCGGCCGAGGGCTGGCCCCAGGCGACGGCGATGACGCGCTCGGGGTGGCGCCCGGCAAGCTGGCGGAAGCTGGAGCAATCGGCGCGATGCACGGCCACCCCCTTGCCCTTGGTGACATAGCCGCCGATGGCGTCGGGCGGCGCGGGCTTGCAGCAACGTGCCAGGGTCGTGAGCAGTGATTCCACGCCCACCACCAGCACACCGCCCTTGCCGGTGGGGGCTTCGCTGCGGGGCTTGCGCAACGCGATGTGATCATCGGTCTGCGGGGCGGTCTCCACCGGGCGCAGCAACTGCTCGATGTTGCGCAGCGAGTATTCGTCCTTGCCCACCACGTCAAAGAGCGCGTCGGCGTTCTTGAACCCGAGCTGCGAGGCCAGGTCCTCCAGCTTCATTGCAGTGCGGCCTTCACGCTGCAGCAGCTTTTCCACCAGCTCCCGCCCGCGGGCGATGGTCTGCTGCTGGGCCAGGGCATTGAACCAGGCCCGCACCTTGGCCTTGGCGCGCGAGCTGCGCAGGTAGCCGAGTTCCGGGTTGAGCCAGTCCATCGACGGCCCACCCTCCTTGGCGGCCACCACCTCCACCGTCTGGCCGCTGTGCAGCGCCGTGTTCAGCGGCACCATCGCGCCGTCCACGCGCGCGCCACGGCAGCGGTGGCCCAGGTCGGTGTGCAAGGTGTAGGCGAAGTCCACCGGCGTGGCCCCGGCCGGCAGCTCCACGATGGCCGCCTGCGGCGTGAAGACGTAGATGCGGTCGTCGAAGCCCGCCGTGGCGGCCTCGCCCACGAAGTCGCGCTCCCAGGCCAGGAGCTGGCGCAGCACGGCCTTGCGGGCCTCGGCCACCTGGGCCTCGAAATCGCCGGCGGCGCTCACGCCCGCGTAGCCCTTGATGCCAGCTTCCTTGTAGGCCCAGTGCGCGGCCACGCCATGCTCGGCATGATCGTGCATGGCCTGGGTGCGGATCTGGATCTCCAGGCTGCGCCCCTGCTCGTCGTAGACCACGGTGTGCAGGGACTGGTAGCCGTTGGGCTTGGGCTTGGCGATGTAGTCGTCGAATTCTTCCGGCAGCGGGCGGTAGCGTTCATGCACCAGGCCCAGCGCGGCGTAGCAGTCGGGCACGGTGGGCACGATGACGCGCAGGGCGCGCAGGTCGAGCACGCCCGAGAAGTCAAGCTGCTTGCCGCGCATCTTCTTCCAGATGCTGTAGAGATGCTTGGGCCGCCCTTGCACGAGTGCCGGGATGCCCTGCTCTCGCAGCTGCGCGCCCAGGCGCTGGCGGGCCTGCTCGACCACCTGCTCGCGCTCGATGCGCTTTTCGTCGAGCATGCGGGCAATGGCCTTGTACTGCTCGGGTTCGAGGAAGCGGAAGGACAGGTCTTCCAGCTCCCACTTGATCTGCCAGATGCCCAGCCGATTGGCCAGCGGCGCGAACACGTGCAGCGACTCGCGGGCCAGCACCAGCGGGCAGTCGCGCTTGGACTGCGCGTAGTAGCGCAGCGTCTGCAGCCGCGAGGCCAGCCGCACCAGCACCACGCGCAGGTCGCGCGAGAAGGCCAGCAGCATCTTGCGCACGCGCTCGGTCTGCTCGGCGCGCATGTCCTCATCCACCAGCGCATCGCGGGCATTGCGCTGGATCTGCACCAGCTTGCGCGTGGCGGCCACCAGGCTCGCGTACGAGGCCCCGAAGGCCTTGCCGATCACGTCCTCGGGCTTGTTGAGGTATTCGCCCACGTAGACGAGGTAGACCGCCGCAAGGAGGGAGGGCGAGGCACCGATGGCGCGCAGGATGGAGGCCACGCCCGCGGCGTGGTCCAGCGCGTCCTCGCCGGTGTCGAGCCGCTGCCCGGCCAGCAAGGGCTCGGCGAAGGCGCGCGCGCGTTCAAGCCGCGCCATCTCCTGCGCCAGGGCCTCGGCCATGCCGGGGCCGCGCAGCGAAGCGGACAGGCCGGGCTGGTCCAGCCCCCCGGCCAATTGCACGATGGGTGCGGCCTGCGGTGCCGCATCCTGATGACTGGTCTTCATGTCGCGGACAGGAACTCCCGGATCACCGCCACCTGGGCAGGGTCGACCAGCGTGGGCGCGTGCCCCACGCCGGGCAAGGTGACCACACGGGCCTTGGGCCCCCGCTCGGACATCGCCTGCGCCGTCTGCGCCGTGAGCAGGTCGGACTGTGCCCCGCGGATCACGAGCGTGCGCGCCCGCACGGCATCGTAGCGCTGCCACAACAGTGCCTGGGCCGCGACGGCCATCTCGGGCGTGGCCGCATGGAAGGGCACGGCGATGCGCGGGTCGTAGTGGGGAAGGTAGGCGCGACCCTGCTCATCGTCCACCGCCTTGAGCATGGGACGGGTCAGGGCCAGCCACTGCTCGCGTGTGTGCGGACCGAAGCCCTGCGAGATGGACCAGAAGTAATCGGCCGCGGCATCGACTGTCTCGAAACGATGCACCTGCCCCAGATAGGTGCCGATGCGCGACAGCGCTGCGGGCTCGATCGTCGGCCCCACGTCGTTGAGCACCAGACGGCGTAGCGGCGAGCCTTTCAGCGAAGCCAGGCCCATGCCGATCAACCCGCCCATCGAGGTGCCCACCCAGTCCACCGTCTCGGCCCTGAGACGCGCCAGCAGCGTGACCATGTCGGCCACGTAGGTGGGAATCTGGTAACCCATGGGCTCGTCGAGCCAGTCGGAGCGGCCCCGCCCCACCACATCGGGGCACACCACCCGGTAGCGGTCGCACAGGGCCTGGGCGAGCACGTCGAAGTCCCGGCCCTGCCGCGACAGGCCATGCGCACACACCAGCACGCGGCCATTGGCCGGATCGCCCCACTCCCAGTAGGCCATGCGGTGCAAGCCCGAGGCGTCCAGGCATTGCACAAAATCAAGGCGCGGCTGCGTCATGGGCGGCTTCCTCTCCGATAATTCATGGGCTTGTCGCTGATTCTCCCTGAACCTTAGCAAAGAGGACTCCCTATGTTGAAAGGCAAGACGGCCCTGGTCACGGGTTCGACCAGCGGGATCGGCTTGGGCGTGGCCCTGGCGCTCGCGCGCCAAGGCGCGAACGTGGTGCTCAACGGTTTCGGCGACGTCGAGGCGGCGAAGGCCGAAGTGACGAAGACGGGCGTGCGCGTGGGCTACCACGGCGCCGACATGAGCCAGCCGGCGCAGATCGCCGACCTGATGGCCTATGCCGCCCAGGACTTCGGCGGCGTGGACATCCTGGTCAACAACGCCGGCATCCAGCACGTGGCGCCGGTGGAAGACTTTCCGCCCGAGAAGTGGGACGCCATCATCGCCATCAACCTCAGCTCGGCCTTCCACACCACCCGGCTGGCGCTGCCCGGCATGAAGCAGCGCAACTGGGGCCGTGTGATCAACGTGGCCTCGGCGCACGGCCTGGTGGCCTCGGCGCAGAAGTCGGCCTATGTGGCCTCCAAGCACGGCATCGTGGGCTTCACCAAGTCGGTGGCCTTGGAAACGGCCACCACGGGCGTGACGGTGAATGCGATCTGCCCCGGCTGGGTGCTCACCCCCCTGGTGCAGAAGCAGATCGACGCACGCGCCGCGCAAGGCGGCATCAGCGTGGAACAGGCACAGCGCGAACTGCTGGGCGAGAAACAGCCTTCGCTGCAGTTCACCACGCCCGAGCAGCTGGGCGAGCTGGCCGTCTTCCTGTGCTCCAGCGCCGCCGACAATGTCCGCGGCGTGGCCTGGAACATGGACGGCGGTTGGGTCGCGCAGTGATGATGACACCCCGGCCGCCGGGTACGACGGCCACCCCTCCGTGAGGGGGCGGGCCTGGCTTGGGAGCGGCCCGGCGCGGCGGCCCGCAGCTTCTGCGCTTACTTTGTGAGGGCGATGCTGCCGCTGACGGTCACCGTGACGAGCGCCTTGCCGGCTTCCACCGGCAGGGGCGCCGCCTCGGAGGCCATCATGTCCGACTTGGCACGCATCATGATGGGCATGGGGCTCATGCCCGGCTCGTTGGTCGACACGTTCACTTCCCGCAACTCGTAGCCGCTGAAGCCGAAGAGCTTGGCCAGGTCCTGCGCCTTGGCACGGTACTGGGCCACGGCCTGGGCCTGCACGGCCGACTCATGCTTTTCACGCGCCTGGCGTGACAGGCCCTGGGCCACGCGCGCCACGCTCAGCGTGTTGATGCGTGCCGCGGCCTGGGTGATGCGCGGCACATCCGTGCCTTCCAGCACCACCTCGGCCGTGCCCTGCCAGCCCGAGATCCGGCCCTGGCTGGCATAGCGCGGGTAGATCGAGAAGTTGCCCGTGCGCACCTCCATCGCCCCGGCCTGCGCCGAGGGCTTGGCCTGCGCCAGCGCCGCCTCCACCGCCTGCTGCAGGGCCTTCTGCACGGTGGCGGCATCGCTGCCCTCGCGGGTGGTGTTCAGCGTCAGGCTGAGCAGGTCCTGCGGCACCTCGAGGTTGGCGCTGGTCGAGAAGCTCACCACGTTGGACGGATGGGGCGTCTGGGCAAGGGCCGGGGTCGCTGCCAGGGCGGCGGCCAGCGACAGGCTGGCCATGGAGAGAGAACGTTTCATGCGGGGTCCTTTCCTGGGGTTGTTGTTCACGCCAGAGGCTAACGCGGCAGCGCGATCGCATGTCGACCCCTCGGCCCGGCTTTGCCTGGACTTTTCGTGGGCTTTACCTGGCGTTTACCTTGTGTTCATCGGGGTGATTGCCGTCTTCACGCCGGAGTGGCAATATTTGTAACACTTGGTCAAAACGGCCGTTTGGGCCCGATTTGCCGCCGCACAATCCCGCGTTGTTACAAATTCGGGAGTCCCAGATGACAACAGCCACCCAGAACCCGGCCCCGCGCGTCGACCAGATCGTGGTGGTGGATGACGATGCCCGCATCCGCGACCTGCTGCGCCGCTACCTGACGCAAGAGGGCTTCGAGGTGCTGCTCGCCGAGGATGCCAAGGCCCTGAACCGGGTTCTCACGCGCGAGACGGTCGACCTGATCGTGCTCGACCTGATGCTGCCTGGCGAGGACGGCCTGTCGATCTGCCGCCGCCTTCGCGCCGCGAACGACCAGACGCCCATCATCATGCTCACGGCCAAGGTCGAGGACGTCGATCGCATCGTGGGCCTGGAGGTGGGCGCCGACGACTACCTGCCCAAGCCTTTCAACCCCCGCGAGCTGCTGGCGCGCATCCACGCCGTGCTGCGCCGCCGCCCTGCCATGGAAGCTCCGGGCGCCCCCACGAAGGAAGCGCAGACCGTGGTGTTCGGACCCTTCGAGTTCGACCTGGCCCAGCGTCGTCTCACGCGCGAGGGCGAGGCCATTCCGCTGACCACGGGCGAGTACTCCATGCTCAAGGCTCTGGTGCGCCACCCGCGCCAGCCGCTGTCGCGCGACAAGCTGGCCCAGCTCGCCCGTGGCCGCGAGTTCGAGCCCTTCGATCGCAGTCTGGACGTGCAGATCTCGCGCCTGCGCAAGATGATCGAGCCCGATCCGGCCCAGCCGCGCTACATCCAGACCGTGTGGGGCGTGGGCTACGTCTTCGTGCCGGACGGCACCACCTGAAGACGAAGCCCCCCTGGGGACGGCATACTGCGGGGCGTCTTTCGCCCCGCTTCTTTTTTTCTGACCGATGGCCCGCAAACGCGTCACCCTGAGCCTGTTCTGGCGCACCTTCATGTTGCTGGGGGCCTTGCTGGGGTTCGGCATCTTCTCCTGGGTGCAGACCTTCCGCGCGCTGGAGTTCGAGCCACGCGCGGTGCAGGCGGCGCAGCAGCTCGCCAGCCTGGTCAACCTGTCGCGCGTGGCCCTGCGCTACACCGACAGCATCAACCGGGTCACCCTGCTGAAGACCATCACCGAGCAGGAGGCCATCCGCGTGCAGCCGCGCGAGCCGGGGGACACCTACGTGCCTTTCGACACCGACCGCTTCTCGCGCCGCATCGCCGAGGAACTGCGCTCGCGCCTGGGCCCCACCACGGTGGTGGCCGCCAGCGTCAACGGCCGCCCGGGCCTGTGGATCGACTTCGCCATCGAAAGCGACCGCTACTGGATGCAGGCCGACCCCCGGCGCCTGGAAGCCGTGACAGGCTCGACCTGGTTCGTCTGGGTGGGCATTGCCCTGCTGGCCACTGTGATCGGCTCGGCCGCCGTGGCCCGGCTCATCAACCAGCCCCTGCGGCAGTTGTCCTTCGCCGCCAGCCGCATCCGCGAGGGTGAGTATGAGTCGCGGCTGGACGAGGACACCATGACCAGCGAGATCCGCGAGGTCAACAAGGGCTTCAACCGCATGGCCCGCGAGCTGGCCAAGGTGGAGGAAGACCGTGCCGTGATGCTCGCCGGCATCTCGCACGACCTGCGCACGCCGCTGGCGCGGCTTCGCCTGGAAGCCGAGATGAGCGTGCAGGACGAAGAGGCGCGGCGCTACATGGCCGCCGACATCGACCAGCTCGACGCCATCATCGACAAGTTCATGGACTACGCCCGCCCCAGCGAGGTCAAGCTCGTGCCGGTGCACCTCTCCGGCGTGATCGACCGGGCCGCCGCCGCCTTCCGCGACACCAGCCAGATCCGCATCGAGTCGCGCGTGGCCATCGACACCATGGTGATGGCCGACGAGACCGAGCTGGGTCGCGTGATCGGCAACCTCTTCGAGAACGCACGCCGCTACGGCCGCGGCACCGACACCGGCATCGCCTTCGTGCAGGTGACGTACGCGCGCACCGGTCCGTGGGTGATCATCAGCGTGCGCGACCATGGGCCCGGTGTCTCACCCGAAAAGCTGCCCCAGCTCACCACACCCTTCTTCCGCGGCGACGCGGCCCGCACCGCCGCCACCGGCGCCGGGCTGGGGCTGGCCATCGTCGAGAAGACCATCATCCGCATGGGGGGCACCTTCGAGCTGAGCAATGCCATGCCGCCCGATACCGGGCTCATCGCGCGCATCCGCCTGCGCAAGGCGCCCTGACGCAGCGGCTCCTTCAGCGGGCCTTCGCGCCCGGATGTGCGTCGAGGGCGCGCGACATCATCTCCATCACGTGCCTGCCGACATCCTTGGCATCTCTCGGGTGCAGATGGAGGTGCTCCATCACATTCGATTGCAGGATCGACGCCAGGCCGTGCATGCTCGACCAGATGTACATCGCATCGAGATCTGCCTGGTCGGAGCCCTCCCCGCGCAGCCGCTGGAGCACGCTGCGCAGCACATCGAAGGCATGGACGGCATCGCGAACGAGGTCGGGGTGCGCTGCCGGCTCCGGCCAGGGGGTGCCGAACATGAGCCGGTACTCCAGCGGATGCGCCTGCGCGTAGGCCAGGTAGCGCTTGCCAAGCGACTCCAGGTCCTGCCGCGGATCGGGCTGTGCCGGCCGGGCGTCCAGATAGCGGGCGAAGCCCTCGAAGCAGCGGCGGATCACCTCGGCAAGAAGGTGATCGCGGCTCGGGTAGTGCTTGTAGGGAGCCTGGTGCGACACACCCAGCCTGCGCGCCACATCGCGCAGGCTCAGATGCTCGATGCCCCGCTCGGCGATCACTTCATGGGCGGCCCGGACGCAGGCCTCCTTCAGTTCAACGGCTTCTTTCCGGCTCGATGGCATGCGAGCTCATCTCCTTGTCGTCTGGCCCCACAAAACCCCGCTCCCTGGATCGCAGGCGCCGCGGCGCCACCGACAGAGACCAGCGCAGCAGCTTCGACAAGCCGCCCGACCGGATTGTGCCTACGCGCCCCGATGACACCCACCAGAACGGGTTGACATTGTCAACTTATCTTCCTACATTAGGTAGACACCGTCAACTCGCTCTCGTGCAAGGAGTTCTCCATGGCCCCAGACGCACCCCTTCCGCCCCCGCCGAACGCGATAAGGCGGGCCGGCCTGTTCGGCCTGCCGCTGATGCTCGCGCTGGGCGGATGTGCCAGCTTCAACTACCGCAACGACGATGCACCCGCCGCATTGCCCGGCCTCACGCCTCTTGAGCCTGCGCCGCGCCTGGCGCTGGTGCTGGGCAGCGGTGGCCCCCGCGGCTATGCCCACCTGGGGGTGCTGAGGGTGCTGGAGGAAGCCGGCATCCAGCCCGACCTCGTGGTGGGCAGCAGCGTGGGCGCCTTGCTGGGCGCGTTCTGGGCCAGCGGCCTCGACGCGCAGGAGCTTGATCGCCGGTCGCTCGACGGTGGGCCGCTCACGGTGTTCGACCCCAACCCGTTCGCCGACCGCGGCTGGATCCGCGGGCAGCGCCTGCAGGACTATGTGAACCAGGGCCTGGGCGGGCGAGCGCTGGAGGACCTGCCACGGCGGGTGATCGTGGTGGCGACCGAGCGCCACACCAAGCAGGCCCGCTTCTTCACACGCGGCAACGCCGGTGTCGCGGTGCGCGCCTCCTGCGCCATGCCGGGCATCGTCTCACCCGTGGGAATCGCCGGCATCGAGTATGAAGATGCCGATGAATCCCTGCCGGTGGCCGTGTCGGCGGCGCGGGCGGCCGGTGCGCAGTTCGTGCTGGCCGTCGATGTGTCGGCCCGCCCCGGCAGCACACCGGCCGATGCCTCTGCTGCCCAGCGTGAGAGGGATCGCCGTCGCCGGGAACGTATCGATCCCGAGGTGGCCCTTGCCGATGCGCTGATCCACCCCGACCTCGACTACCGGGCCGGCCCGCGCCGCTCGTACTTCCTCGACAGTCGCCGGCGGGGGGAGCTCGCCGCCCGAGAACAGCTTCCGACACTGATTCGTCAGCTGGGGGGCCTGGCATGAGAGATCAGACCTGGCCGACAGGCCTCGGCGTGGCCCGCGCAGAGCCCATGGACGAACCCCGCGCCTCCCGGATCGCCTGGATCACCGCGCTGCTGTGCCTGGCACCGCTGCTGCCAAGCCTCGTGGCCTGGGTCCTCGATGACCGCACCCTCCATGGCATCAGCGTGTGGTCCAAGCCGCTGAAGTTCCAGCTGTCCTTCGCGATCCACTGGATCACGCTCGCCTGGCTTCTGAGCGCCATCCATCCTGGCGCGCTGAGGGGCCGCAGGCTGCTGCGCATCGTGCAGGCAGGAGCGATCGCCAGCGTGCTGGAGATCCTCTACATCACGCTGCAGGCCTCGCGCGGTCGTGCATCGCACTACAACGTCGAGACGCTTTTCGAGGCAGTCATGTACTTCGGCGTCATGGGCGTCGGCGCCGTGGTGATCGTGCTCAGCGCCGGTTGGGTCGGTGTGTGCATCTGGCGGACGCCGCGCGAAGGTATCAGCGCGGGCTTGCACCACGGCGCGGCCCTGGGGCTCGTGGGGGGTGCCGTGCTCACCCTGCTCACCACGGCGCCACTGGCCTCCGGGGTTGTGGATGGGTTGGGGCACTGGGTGGGCGGCGTCCGGGACGATGCTGGCGGCTTGCCGCTGCTGGGCTGGTCCACCACCGGCGGCGACCTGCGGGTGCCGCACTTCTTCGCCACGCACTGGATGCAGGCGCTGCCCGTCACCGGCTGGCTGGCCCAACGCTGGGCGCCCCGCCACAGTCTGGTGTGGGTCTACGCCGCGGCGATGCTGGGCCTGGTCATCGTTGCGGCCACGATGGCCCAGGCGCTCGCCGGCCGGCCCTTCCTGGGCTGAGCCCCGAGGCCCATCACCCGCTCAGGCGCGACGCAGCAGGCACACCGCGCGCGCCTCGATCGACTCCTGCCGGCCCACGGGCCCGAGCTTCTCGGCCGTCTTGGCCTTCACGTTGACCTGGTCCACAAGACAACCCAGCGTGGCCGCGATGCGCTGGCACATCACCGGGATGTGCGGCGCCATCTTGGGCGCCTGGGCCACGATGGTGGCGTCGAGGTTGATGAGCTCGTAGCCGCGCTCGCGCACCCGGCGCATGGCTTCGGCCAGCAGCGCCGACGAATCGGCGCCGCGGAAGCGTTCGTCGGTGTCGGGAAAGTGGCGGCCGATGTCGCCCAGGGCCGCCGCCCCCAGCAGGGCATCGGTGATCGCATGCAGCAAGGCGTCGGCATCGGAGTGGCCTTGCAGGCCCAGATGGTGCGGGATCTCGACCCCACCCAGGATGAGCTTGCGGCCGGCCACCAGCGCATGGGTGTCCCAGCCTTCTCCGATGCGGATGTCCATCAGCGTGTCCTCAGCAGGCGCTCGGCCAGGACAAAGTCCTGGGGATAGGTGATCTTGAAGTTCTCCAGCGCACCCGTCACCAGCCTGGGCCGGTGGCCCAGGGCCTCGATGGCGCTGGCCTCGTCGGTGACAGCCTCGCCGGCATGCGCCAGCGCCGGGCGCAGCAGGCCCAGGCGGAACATCTGCGGGGTCTGCGCCTGCCACTTGGCACGCCGGTCCAGCGTGACCACGCTGCGGCCCTCGGCCTCCTCCTTGAGCGTGTCGGCCACCGGCAGGGCCAGCAGACCACCCACCTCGTCATCGAAGCAGGCGTCGATCAAGGCATCGACCCATTCGGGGCGCAGCAGGCAGCGCGCCGCGTCGTGCACCAGCACCCAGTCGTGGGGCTGGGCACCCTGCTCCACCAGCACGGCCAGGCCGTTGGCCACCGAGGCCGCCCGGCTCGCGCCACCCACACGGGCCACCCAGCCGGCAAAGCCCGGGGCGGCGGTCTCGAAGCGTGTGTCATCGGGTGCCAGCACCACCAGCGTGCCCGCCAGCCGCGGCACGGCCGCCAGCGCCGCCAGGGTGTGGGCCACCACGCTGCGCCCGGCGAGCCGTTCGTACTGCTTGGGGCCGGCTGCGCCCGAGCGTTCGCCCACGCCGGCGCAGGGCACCAGGGCGTAGCAGCGGGGGGATTCGTGGGAGATCAGCATGGGGAGCCGGATTCTATAATTCGGCCAACCGTTCGCCCCGGGGGAGCGCCCTGCCGGGGCGTTTTGCTTTGGTTGCGCCGCCCCCATGCTGATCCCCACCCTGTCTCCCGGCAAACGCTACACCCTGCCCCGCCCGACTGGCTCGGCCGACGCCCTGCTGCTGGCCCGCTTTGCCCGCGAGCAGGCGCATGCGAAGCGCCTCACGGCCATCGTCACCGCCGAGCCGGCCGATGCGCAGCGCCTCCAGGACGAGCTCGCCTTCTTCGACCCGGGCCTGCGCTGCGCGGTCTTCCCCGACTGGGAGACCCTGCCCTACGACACCTTCTCGCCCCACCAGGACCTCATCTCCGAACGCCTGGCCACGCTGTGGCGGGTGCTGCAGAAGGACGTGGACGTGGTGCTGCTGCCCGCCTCTACGGCCCTGGTGCGCCTGGCGCCACCCGCCTTCATGGCCGGCTACACCTTCCACTTCAAGCAGAAGGAAAGGCTGGACGAGGCCTCGCTGAAGGCCCAGCTCACCCTGGCGGGCTACACCCATGTGAGCCAGGTGGTGTCGCCAGGCGAATACGCCGTGCGCGGCGGGCTGATCGACCTCTTCCCCATGGGCTCGCCCGTGCCCTACCGGGTCGACCTCTTCGGCGACGAGGTCGACTCCATCCGCACCTTCGACCCCGACAGCCAGCGCAGCCTCTACCCCGTGCCCGAGGTGCGTCTGCTGCCCGGACGCGAGTTCCCGATGGACGAGGACGCCCGCGCGAAATTCCGCGCCCGCTGGCGTGAGCGCATCGAGGGCGACCCGAGCAAGGCGCGCGTCTACAAGGACATCGGCAACGGCATTGCCACCGCCGGCATCGAGTACTACCTGCCGCTCTTCTTCGACGAGACGGCCACGATCTTCCAGTACCTGGGCGAGGCGGCCGTCATCGCTCTGCACGGCGAGATCGACGAGGCCCTGAAACGCTTCTGGACCGACACCCGCGAGCGCCACCGCTTCCTGCAGCACGACCCCGAACGCCCGCTGCTGCCGCCCGAAGACCTTTTCCTGCGCCCGGAAGACTTCTTCAGCCTGGCCAACGCACATGCCCAGCTGGCGCTGCGCGGCAGCGACGCGGTGGACTGGGCCCGCCCCCTGCCCGACCTCTCGGCCGAGCGCGGCGCCACCGAACCGCTCAAGCGCCTTCAACTGCACGTGGGCACCACGCCGCACCGCGTGCTGATCGTGGCCGAATCGCCCGGCCGCCGCGAAAGCCTGCTGGAGCTGCTGCGCGACAACAAGATCGAGCCGCCCACGGTCGATTCGCTGGCCGCCTTCGAGGCCGGCGACGCGCACTTCGCGATCACCGTGGCGCCGCTGGCCGCCGGCTTCCACTGGGTGCGCCCCGAGCCCGCGCCCGCCCTCCAGTTCGTCACCGAAACCGAACTCTTTGCCGCCACGCCCACCGCACGCCGGCGCAAGAAGCAGGAGCAGGTCAGCAACGTCGACGCCCTGATCAAGGACCTGTCGGAGCTGAAGGTGGGCGACCCGGTGGTGCATGCCAACCACGGCATCGGTCGCTACCAGGGCTTGCTCAACATCGACCTGGGCGATGGCCCGAGCGAATTCCTGCACCTGGAATACGCCGACAAGGCCACGCTCTACGTGCCGGTGTCGCAGCTCCACCTCATCAGCCGCTACACCGGCGTGAGTGCCGACGAGGCGCCGCTGCACCGCCTGGGCTCGGGCCAGTGGGAAAAGGCCAAGCGCCGCGCGGCCGAGCAGGTGCGCGACACGGCCGCCGAGCTGCTGAACCTGTACGCCCGCCGCGCCGCGCGCGAGGGTTATGCCTTCCGCTTCTCGCCGCACGACTACGAAGCCTTTGCCGCGAGCTTCGGCTTCGAGGAAACCGCCGACCAGAACGCCGCCATCCACGCCGTGATCCAGGACATGGTGAGCCCCCGCCCCATGGACCGCTTGGTGTGCGGCGACGTGGGCTTCGGCAAGACCGAAGTGGCCCTGCGCGCCGCCTTCGTGGCCGTCACCGGCGGCAAGCAGGTGGCGCTGCTGGCCCCCACCACCCTGCTGGCCGAGCAGCACTACCAGACGCTTTCCGACCGCTTTGCGCAGTGGCCGGTGAAGATCGCCGAACTCTCGCGCTTTCGCACCGGCAAGGAGGTGCGCCAGGCGCTCGACGGCCTGGCCGACGGCACGGTGGACATCGTCGTGGGCACCCACAAGCTCCTCTCGCCCGACGTGAAGTTCGCCCGCCTGGGCCTGCTCATCATCGACGAGGAACACCGCTTCGGCGTGCGCCACAAGGAAGCCATCAAGGCCATGCGTGCCGAGGTGGACGTGCTCACCCTCACCGCCACACCCATCCCCCGCACCCTGGGCATGGCGCTGGAAGGCCTGCGCGACCTGTCGGTGATCGCCACCGCGCCACAGCGGCGCCTGGCCATCAAGACCTTCGTGCGCAACGAAGGCAGCGGCGTGATCCGCGAAGCCGTGCTGCGCGAGCTCAAGCGGGGCGGCCAGGTCTACTTCCTGCACAACGAGGTCGAGACCATCGAGAACCGGCGCGAGAAGCTGGCCGAGCTGCTGCCCGAGGCCCGCATCGCCGTGGCCCACGGCCAGATGCACGAGCGCGAGCTGGAACGCGTGATGCGCGACTTCGTGGCCCAGCGCTACAACGTGCTGCTGTGCTCGACCATCATCGAGACCGGCATCGACGTGCCCACGGCCAACACCATCGTCATCAGCCGCGCCGACAAGTTCGGCCTGGCCCAGCTGCACCAGTTGCGCGGCCGCGTGGGCCGCTCGCACCACCAAGCCTATGCCTACCTGATGGTGCCCGACGTGGAAGGCCTCACCAAGCAGGCCGCACAGCGGCTGGAGGCCATCCAGAGCATGGAGGAACTGGGCTCGGGCTTCTACCTCGCCATGCATGACCTGGAAATCCGCGGCGCCGGCGAGGTGCTGGGCGACAGCCAGAGCGGCAACATGCAGGAGGTGGGTTTCCAACTCTACAACGACATGCTCTCGCAGGCCGTGCGCGACCTCAAGGCCGGCCGCGAGCCCGATCTGCTGTCGCCGCTGAACGTCACCACCGAGATCAACCTGCACGCGCCGGCTCTGCTGCCCGACGCCTACTGCGGCGACGTGCACGTGCGCCTGAACCTCTACAAGCGCCTGGCCACGGCCGAAAAGGCCGACCAGATCGACACCCTGCTCGAAGAGATCACCGACCGCTTCGGCAAGCTGCCGCCGCAGGGGCAGACCCTCTTCGACGTGCACCGCCTGCGGGTGCTCGCCAAGCCCTATGGCGTGCTGAAGATCGACGCCGCGCCAGCGGGCATGGCCATCACCTTCCGCCCCAATCCGCCGATCGACGCGATGCGCATCATCGAGCTGGTGCAGAAGAACCGCCACATCAAGCTGGCCGGCAACGACAAGCTGCGCATCGACAAGGCGCTGCCCGAACCGAAAGAGCGCGCCCAGTTCATCCGCGACGTGCTGCGCTCGCTGGGGACGCCGACGCCGGCCGTGGCGTAGCGCGCACCAGGCGCCGGGCATCGTCCCGGCCCTGTGCCTGCACCTTCGCCAGCCACGCCGCACGCTGCGCTTCATCGGCCTTGTGTACCGGGCCGATGCGGGTGAAGTCCACCGGCTTGAGCCCGCAGAACTTCAGCGTGCTGCGCACCAGTGCGTTGGCCGTCGGGTTGCCCTGCAGCAGGTGCAGGTACCAGCCGGGCGAGTCGGTGGTCATGATGACGCGCGCGCTGCGCCCGGCCAGCAGGCCCTCGGGCGTGCCATCGGGCAGGTAGCGGAAGGCCCAGCCCCGCTCCAGCGTGCGGTCGAAAAAGCCTTTCAGCAGCGCAGGCACCGACCCCCACCACACCGGCGCCACCACCACCACGCGCGAGGCAGCGCTGATCAGCGCCTGCGCGGCCTTCAGGTCGGGCTCCAGCGCCTGCTGCTCGCTATAGCCCACCCACAGCACCGGGTCGAAGCGCAGGTCGCGCAGCGCCAGCACCTCCACGCTGGCCCCGCCCTCGCGCAACCCCTGCGCGTGTTCCTGAGCCAGTGCAGCACAGAGCGACCCTTTGTGGGGGTGCCCATCGATCACGACAACGTCGGCCATGGCCATTCCTTTCCGTCAATCTTTACAGTGTCAACATGACGGAAGCCAGTGTCCGGTAGAATCTTTCCTGTGTCAAGTTCATCTGCTGCCACCAAGCGTCCCTACCACCACGGCCACTTGCGCGAGACCCTGCTCGACGTGGCCCTGCGCCAGCTCGCCACCACGCCGGCCGCGCAACTGAGCCTGCGCGAGCTCGCGCGCGCCGCCGAGGTGAGCCACACGGCCCCCTACCATTACTTCGCCGATCGTCAGGCGCTGATCCACGCCGCCGGCGTGGAAGGCATGCGCCGGCTCCTGCAGGCCCAGACCGACGCTGCCGCCCAGGCCCAGGGGGCCCGCGCGCGACTGTTGGCGCTGGGCGCGGCCTATGTGCGCTTTGCGGCCGAACAACCGCATGCCTTCGGCCTGGTGTTCGACCCCCAGTACTGCAAGCCCGGCGATCCCAGCGAAGACATGGCGCCGCTCATTGCCGGCAACGAGGCCCTGCTGGCCGACTGTGTGGTGCAGGCCCAGCAGGCCGGTGTGCTGCCAAGCGGCGATCCGGCCCCGCTGTGCCACGCGCTGTGGGGCACCGTGCACGGCCTGGCCCAGCTCGTGATGGCCGGCCACCTGCCGCTGGACGCCGCGCTCCTGGCGCTCGGCGCGCTGCTGCCGCCGGATGCTCAGCCGCGATAATTCGCGGATGAGCACCTTCACCGAACACGCCCCGGGGCTTGTCATCCGCGGCTTCACCCCGCCGCTGCGCTTGGCCGACTACAAGGCCATCGCCTTCGACATGGATTCCACGCTGATCAACATCGAGTGCATCGACGAGATCGCCGACGCCGTGGGCAAGAAGGCCGAAGTGGCCGCCATCACCGAAGCCGCGATGCGCGGCGAGATCACCGACTTCAAGGACAGCCTGCGCCGCCGTGTCGCCTTGCTCAAGGGCGTGCCCGAAGGCGCGCTGATGGAGGTCTACACCCAGCGCCTGCGCCCCAACCCGGGGGCGGCCGAACTCATCGCCGCCTGCCGCGCCGCGGGGCTGCGCACCCTGCTGGTCTCGGGCGGCTTCACCTTCTTCGCCGACCGCGTGCGCGAACGTCTGGGCATGGACCACGCCCGTTCCAACGTGCTGGAAATCGAGAACGGCCTGCTCACCGGCCGTGTGGTGGGCGACATCGTGGACGGCGAAGAAAAGAAGCGCCAGCTCCTGGCCCTGTGCCAGCGCCTGGGCTGCCCGCCCTCACAGTCCATCGCCGTGGGCGACGGCGCCAATGACCTCCTCATGATGGCCGCCGCCGGCCTGAGCGTGGCCTACCACGCCAAGCCCAAGGTGCGCGAGCAGGCGATGGTGGCAATCAATGAAGGCGGGTTGGATCGGGTGTTGGAGGTGGTGGCCTCTTGAGGCTCCCACTCACAACCTCTCAATCCCCAGCGAGATAGCGTTCCACCGGTCCGCATTCACCGGCCGGCTCCCCTGCTCGCTTGAACTCGGCAAGACATTCCACGTCTCTGCGCAGTTTCGCCTGAGCTTCGACTTCCAGCCGGTGCAGCACAAGATTCGCCGCCAGCGCGGCCTCGTAATACGCCAATGCATAGGCCACGTCTTCCGCCATGTGCTCGCGGGTGGTGCCATCGCGGTGCCGCTTCTGCCCGAACATCCGCAGGTTGGCATGCGCATAGCCGGCAAGTGCTTCCGGGCCGGGGTAGCGGATCATGCTTTCGGCGAAGTTCTTGCTGGCGGCCGACCAGTTGTTGCTTTGCTGCGCGCGAAGCGCCAGCGCGAGGAACTCCTCGCCTCGCTTCTTCCGGTCGACCGCATTCCGATGCTCGCTCAGCCAGCGCGTCACGAATTCCGGCTTGCGCAGGTCGTCCTGCGCCAGCACGGGGTCGTCCGATGGACCAGGCGATGCCGGACAACCGGCCAACACCAGCAGGCTAGCGAACCACAGTGACCGTACCCAACGTCGCGCCATCGCCGCTCCTGCAGAGGATCAAGTACCTGTAGAGCCACGTCCAGTCAGCCGGCTCCACCGTGATGCACCCTTCGCTGACGCGCCCCGGATGCAGATACCGGTCATCCCGGCCGGGAACGGCATGGCCTTGGCCCAGATAGAACCAGGTTTTCGCGTAGGGGGAGTGAGACATGTAAGCCGAACCCGCATCATGCGGGAAGTCCGGTAGCGCAATGGGGTGCTGCCCAACGGCGATGGGGTTGCGTGCGCTGGTGATGGCACGGACCTGGCCCCCCGGAAACACCAGCACGCCGCGCCGCAGATCGAATTGCAGCAAGGCTGGAGGTCGATAGCCGGGATCACCGGCTTTGAGGTTGCCTGCCTTCACCGAGAACGCCTTCCCCCGCTCGACACCTTCAGTGGGTCTGAAGTGGTCTCGACCTTCCGAAGTGCGTTCATGGTCGATCCGCAGATATTCCGGGATGGCCACCACGGTGCCCGATGGCTCACGCTTCACGTTGAGCCAGCCGTCGGTGCCGCCGACAGCGTAGCGCTTCACTGACATGCCGTTGCCCTCCCTGCGCACAGTCTTTGGAATGCGCCGCACTATAGGGCCCAAGCAGCCATTTGCCGGCGCTGCGATGGTTTCCAGTTGTGAACGCCGCTGTGAGACCCACTGACCGCACCCCCACACGGGGGACTTAAGGATTCTTGAAGGTTCACTGAGCGCAAATTTAGCAACGCCCGGTGGTGCCGGTTCCTACAGTTGCGCTGCGTGCCGGGAAAGGTTCCCGGCGCCAGACACGAGACAGCGACGCAGGAACCATGAAGACCATTTCGACACTCCACGACACCGCCCCTTCCACCCACGCCGCGCACGCCGCCCAGACGGCAGCCGCTGCACAAGAAGACAGCGCAGCACGGCTGAACCTGTACGGGGGCATCCACAAGGCCTTGCGCCTCATGCTCAGCGACACGCTCACGCGCGTGGGCACCACCGACCTGGCCGACGGGGCCCAGGTGCGCGAGAGCCTGAACCGCGTGCACGCGCTGGTGAAGATGTTCGCCGGGCACATCGAGCACGAGAACCGCTTCATGCACCCCGCGCTGGAGCGGGCGCAGCCAGGGGCGTCAGCGCGCATCGCGGCCGAGCATGGGGCGCACGATGACCATCTGGAAGCCCTGAGCGATCTGGCCCTGGTGGCCGACCTGTGCCCGGCGGGCGACCGCGAGGCGGCGTGGAACCGGCTCTATCACGCGCTGGCGCTCTTCATGGCCGACAACCTCGAGCACATGCACTACGAAGAGACGGAGCACAACGCCGTGCTGTGGGCCCACTACACCGACGCCGAGCTGATGGACCTTCACGACGCGCTGGTGGCATCCATTCCGCCGGACGAGATGATGAACGTGATGTTCTGGATGCTGCCCGCGGTGAACGCCACCGAGCGCGCGCTGATGCTGGGCGACATGCGCCAGAAGGCCCCCGCTCCAGCCTTCAAGGCGGTGATGGACCTGGCGCGCTCGCGCCTGTCGGCCAACGACTGGGCGGCGCTGACGCGCGAGCTGCACCTGCCCTCCAGCGAGGACGCCTGGGCCCGCTACGGCGAAGCGGCCTGAGCCGCTGCAGCCGTCAGGCCTCTTCCAGCACCAGCGGGCGCCGGACCTGCACCGCAAAGCGGCCTCGGCCCGTCTTGTGCAGGGTCACGGGCGCCTGGCGCTCGACCAGCCGGCGCGTGAGCAGCACCAGGCGGGCCTCGAGGTTGTCGCACACGTCGGGCAGGCGGATGCGCGGGTCGAGCCGCAGTTCGCGGTTGGTGAACTCGTGGCGGCCGTGCTGCACGTGGTCGCTGACGAGCTTCCACAGGATGGCACCGGCGACCCCCTTGATGATGTAGTCGGGCCCGAAGAAGACGCTCCCATCCACCGGGAAGTAGCGCACAGGCAGTGGCGATTGCGCGGGGTCGACGGCCGAGGCCGCGCTGGCAGGCCCCTCGGCCGCGGGCCCGTCCTCGGGTTCGTCGGCGCCCGCCTGGAACTGGCGCACGGCCCGGCCGATGTGGCCGGCCAGGCAGACCAGGGCGTCTTCGTCGTCGTAGCTGAAGCGCAGGTCCTCGGTGCTTTCGACAAAGACCACGCCCAGCAAGTCGCCGCCCACCACCAGGGGCACGGCCAGCTGGCTGTGCGGCTCGGCCAGGCCGGGCCAGGGGATCTCGCGATCGGCCCCAGCCGGGGCGCCGGCCTCGGCGCCCGCGCGGCGCAGGCCGTCGCGCACGGCGCGGCTGTAGGTGTATTCGGCGGTGAGATGGCTGATGCGCACCGGCGTGCGTTCGCGCGCGGCCACGCCGATCACGCCCTGGCCAAGCGCGATCTCGGAGCCCACGCCCGAGTTCGGGTAGCCCCGGCTGGCCACGGTGTAGAGCTGCTGGCCCGAGGCGTCGAGCATCAGCAGCATCGCGTGGCGCACGTCGAACTCGTCGCGCAGCACGTCGAGCGTGGTGTCGAAGAGGGTGTCCAGGTCGTGGCAGGCCGCCAGCCGCTCACTCGCGCGCCGCAGGGCCGACAGGCGTCCGCTGCCGGCCGGCGGGGCCGGCAGGTCGGGCTTGTCCACGTGCACGATGGACTCCACGCGATAGAGGTCGGCCCCCCTGAGGCGGAACACCTGGCTCATGCCGGTGTGCGAGGCGATGCCCGACAGCCGTGCCTTCATGCGCTCGAACAGCGGCCCCGAGGTCTGCGTGTGCAGGTAGCGCGCACGCAGGCGGTACATCGCCGAGGTGTAGGGGTGGGTCACCAGGATCTCGACCTGCGGGTTGGCCAGCACGTTGCGCCGCGTGGTGTTGAAGAACTGGAAGGACAGCGCCAGGTGGTGGGCGTCCACGTAGTCCACCTGCGAGAGGTAGGCCACGTTGGGCACGCCCTCGGCATCGCAGGTGGCCATCATCGACGGGATGGCGCCTTCGAAGCAGGGCCGGATGTCGTCGAGCGAGATCGCGGCGGGCTGGGGCCGGGTGTTCATGCGGCCCCCTCGGGTGCCACCGGCTGGACGCCGGGCGTCTGGTCGAAGCTGGCCTCGGGCGTGAAGCTCACGGCCACGAGCTGGAAGGGGTCGTGCGCCACCAGCCCGGAGATCACCGGATAGGGGTAGCCCATGGGCACGATCTCGTTGCAGAACTGCTGCGCATACGACGCGGCCAGCTCACGGTCTGCGCGTTCGCCCGGCCGGATCTCGACCGTCCTGCCCTTGAACTGGATGGTGCGGTGCGTGCTGGGCTCGCTGAAGGTCGCCGCGATCCGGTCGCTGCGGCGCAGGTCGTCCAGCACCTGTTCGCTGCCCTTGGCGCTGAGCAGCACGGTGATCCGCAGGGGCTCGTCCTGCAGCCGGCAGCCCAGACCCCGCACCAGGTGGGGCACGAGGCGATCGTCGCGGCTGGCCACCATGATGGACACCGGCCGCCGCAGGTGCGCCAGGTGCTCGGGGGGAATGGCAGGCCGCGCCGACATGATGAGACCGATCAGCCCTGCGACGGCAACACCACGATGCCGTCTTCGTCGGCAAACAGCCATTCGCCGGGACGCACCCACACGCCCTGCACCTGCACGGGCACGTCGCGCTGGCCCTGTTGGCGGCGTTCGGTGGGCATGGGGATGAGTGCCAGCGCGCGGATGCCCACGTCGCAGGCCTGCATCTCGGCCAGGTCGCGCACGCAGCCGTTCACCACCACGCCGGCCCAACCGTTCTGGGCCGCGGCGGCGGCGATGTTGCCCCCCACCAGCGCGCGGGCCAGCGAGGCGCCTCCGTCCACCACCAGCACCTGGCCGTGGCCCGGGCCCTCCAGCAGGGCCTTCACCTCGGTGTTGTCTTCGTAGCACTTCACCGTGCGCACCGGGCCGGCGAAGCGGGTCTTGCCGCCATAGCTGTGGAAGACCGGCGGCAGCACGCGGAAGACGCCATCGGTGTCGCCCTTGTGCTCGTCGCACAGGTCGCAGGTGGAAAACTGCTGGAAGTTCATGCGTTGTCGACTTTCTTGATGGGAGGCTTCACGTCCTCGGGCCGGGCCGGCAGCATGGGCTGATGCTCGCGCGCGGCATTCAGGATGATGGAGGTCGAAGTTTCCGTCAGGATGCAGAACTTCGTCACCACCGCATCGAGGTGGGAGACGTCGATGACGGCGATTTCCAGGATCCAGCTGTCCTCGCCGGTGACGTTGTAGGCGTTGATCACCTCAGGGGTCTGCTGGATGAGCTTCACCACCCGGGCGTACTCGGCCCGCCCCACGCGCACGATGGCGCGGATGCCGTAGCCCAGTTTCGCCAGGTTCACGCTCGCCCGGTAGCCGGTGATGACACCGGCCGATTCCAGCTTGCGCACGCGCTCGGTGACGGCCGGCTGGCTCAGGTGCACGCGCCGTCCCAGTTCGGCCATGGACAGGCGCGCATCGGCCTGCAGTTCGGCCAGGATGCGGGTGTCGTGGTGGTCCAACTCAAGGTTCAAGGCCAAGACGATGTCCTTCTTTGAATTTCACGGCAGGCCGCGCTCATCTCCGTTGAATTCGTCTTCAACGGCGGCATCAGCTTTTCTAGCATAGCGGCTCAACACCTGACAACAACACGCTCATGTCCACCGCCACCTCCTCCCTGCCCGCCACCCCGGCGCTCAGCCCCCTGGTGATGCTCTGCCTGGCCGCCACCTGGCTGGTGTGGGGCTCCACCTACCTGGCCATCAAGTACGCGCTGATCAGCTTCCCGCCCTTTTTCCAGATGGGCACCCGCTTCCTGCTGGCCGGCCTGGTGCTGGCCGCCTGGATGCGCTGGCGCGGTGCCGCCTGGCCCGACGCGCGGCAATGGCGCAACGCCCTGGTGGTGGGCACCCTGATGCTGGGCGGCGGCATGGGCGGCACGGCGTATGCCGAGCAGACCGTGGGCTCGGGCCTGGTGGTGGCCTTCATTGCGGTCGTGCCGCTGATGATCGCGGCGCTCAACCTGCTGTGGCGCGTGGTGCCCGGCCGCATGGAGATGGCTGGCATCGCCGTGGGCCTGGCCGGCGTGCTGATGCTCACCCAGGGCGCGGGCTTCCAGGCTTCGCCCGCGGGGCTGGCCGCCATCGCGATCGCCTGCATCACCTGGTCGGTGGGCAGCGTGCTCAGCCAGCGCAGCCTGCCGCTGGCTCCCGGCGCGATGGGTTTTGCCAGCGAAATGATCTGCGGCGGCATCGTGCTGATGGCGCTGGCCTGGGCCACGGGCGAGTCGCCCGCCTGGCCGCCCGAGCCGCTGGCCGTGGGCGCCTGGTTCTATTTGGTGGTGTTCGGCTCGCTGATCGCCTTCAATGCCTACATGTACCTGCTGGCCAACACCAGCGCGGCCCTGGCGTCGAGCTACACCTTCGTCAACCCGGTGATCGCGATGGTGCTGGGCGTGGCGGTGGCCGGCGAGCACATCACCGGCCCCGAATGGCTGGCCGCCGGCATCGTGCTGTGCGGGGTGGTGCTGATGCTGCGCGGCACGGCGGCGCGGCGCCGCTGACATCGCACAAATCGTCGTACTACAATGCTTCTTGTTGGTGCTCGCCGGGCGGTCTCGTCCGGCAGTTAAACGGGAAGCAGGAAGCGCCGTCGGCCTCGCCGGCACGCCAACCTGCGCTGCCCCCGCAACGGTAAGCAGACGAGCGCGCCTCCGGGTGCGCTCAATGCCGATCCTCAACCACTGGTCATGTCCTTCGGGTCACGGCTGGGAAGGTGATCGGTGTGGATCTGTCAGCCCGGATACCGGCCAACGGGGGAGCGCGTTCGCGCGCTCGATGGGTTCTGGCCTGCGGGGAAGCGGGCCGGAGCGATCAACGCTGTCCTGCCATGACCTTGTCCGTCTCCGCCCGTCGCGCTGCGCGATGGATGTCTGCGCCCGTGTGCGCCCTCCTGCCTTGTGCTGCTGCGGCCCAGATGCTGCTGGCCCAGGCGCCTTCCCTCGATACCGTGGTGATCACCGCGACCCGTGTCGAGCAGACCCTGAACGAGGTGGTGTCCGACGTCTCGGTCGTCGAACGCGACACCATCGAACGCAGCGGCGCCACCACGGTAGCCGACCTGCTCTCGCGCACGCCGGGGGTCGAGTTCTCCCGCAACGGCGGGCCCGCCGCCAACACCAGCCTCTTCCTGCGCGGTGGCGAAAACCGCTTCACTGCCGTCTTCATCGACGGCGTGCGCGTCGATTCGCAGGCCACGGGCGGTGCCAACTGGAATGCCCTGCCCGCCTCGCAGATCGAGCGCATCGAGATCCTGCGCGGCCCGGCCGCGGCCATCTACGGGTCGGACGCCATCTCGGGCGTGGTGCAGATCTTCACGCGCAAGGGCGAGGGCCCCTTCACACCCAGCATCGGGGTGGGCTTTGGCAGCCACCACACGCGCCGGGCCGACGCGGGCTTCCATGGAAAGACCGGCCGCCTGGACTACGCCCTGAGCGTGGCGCATGAAACCAGCGAGGGCTTCGACGCCCGCCCCGGGGTGGGCTTCCCGGATCGGGATGGCTACCGCAGCACCTCGGCCTCGGCCCGCCTGGGATGGGCGCTGAACGAGGCCCACCGTCTGGAAGCCACCGCCCTGACGAACGATCAGAATTCACAGTACGACGGCTTCGCCAGCACCGCCGACGACCGCGCGCAGAACGATGTGCAGACGCTGGGCCTGACCTGGTCGGCCCGCTGGACGGACAGCTACCGCATGCGCCTGAGCGCCAACCGCGGCCGCGACCAGTACGAAACGAGACCCTCGCCCTACTTCACCGACACGCGTGTGCAGAGCTACCTCTGGCACCACGAGCTGCAGCTCGGCACGCACCGCCTCACCGCGGCGCTGGAGCGCCGTGAAGACCGCCTGGACAACGCCGGCCCGCCGCCCATCGATGCCTCGCGGTCGCAGAACGGCCTGGCGCTCGGCTATGGCTGGACCGACCGGGTGCACACCGTGCAGCTCAACGTCCGCCACGACGATGACAGCGAGTTCGGCGGCAAGACCACCGGCGGCGCAGCCTACGCCTTTGCCTTCACGCCGCAGTGGCGCGCAACGGCCTCGGCGGGCACGGCCTTCCGGGCGCCCACGCTCTACCAGCGCTTCAGCCAGTACGGTGTGGCCGACCTGAAACCCGAGTCGTCGCGCAGTGCCGAGCTGGGCCTGCGCTATGCCCGCGACGATCGGCAGTTCGGCCTGGTGGTGTTCCGCAACGAGGTCAAGGACCTCATCAACTTCGGTGCCGCCGGCCCCTGCGCCAGCCCCTTCGGCTGCTACGAGAACGCGGGCGAGGCCGTCCTCAAGGGCGTGACCCTGTCGGCCTCGCAGCGCCTGGGCGCCGCGAATGTGTGGGGTTCGGTCGACTTCCAGAAGCCCACCAACGCCGACACCGGCAAGCTGCTGGCCCGCCGCGCCCGCCGGCATGCGCAGTTCGGCGCCGACGCCACGCTGGGCGACTGGACCGTGGGCGGCCACCTCAAGCTGGTGGGCGAGCGTTTCGACAATGCGGCCAACACACGGCGCCTGGGCGGCTACGGGGTGGTGGGAGCGCACGTGAGCCGCCGCATCGGCCCCGACTGGACGGTGCTGGCCCGCGTGGACAACCTCGGTGACAAGGACTACCAGGTGGCCAACACCTATGCCACCGGGGGCCTCCACGCCTTTGTCGGCGCGCGGTGGTCGCCGCGCTGAACCTGCGCTCGTAAGCCCCCATGCGCTTCGTCCGCTCCCTGCCCCTGGTCTACGCCCTGCTGCTGGGCGGGGTGGCCCTCGCCCTGGCGTTCGCCCTGGGTCTGGGCAGCCAGCGGGTGGGGCTGGGCGAACTGGCCGCGGCGCTGCGCGGGCAGGCCGACGGCGTCAGCGCCGACATCGTGCTGGGCCTGCGCCTGCCGCGCGCCCTGTCGGCCCTGGCCTGCGGCGCGCTGCTGGCCCTGGCCGGCGCGCTGCTGCAGACGCTGTTGCGCAACCCGCTGGCTGACCCTTACGTGCTGGGCATCTCCAGCGGGGCCTCGGTGGGGGCACTGCTGGCGCTGTGGGCCGGTGCCGCCTGGGTGTGGGTGAACCTGGGCGCGGCCGCCGGGGCCCTGGTGGCCACGGCCCTCGTCTTCCTGCTGGGCGCCCGCGCCTTCCGCCGACAGGCCGACAGCACACGCGCCAGCGTGCAGCTGCTGCTGGTGGGCGTGATCGTGGGGGCCGGCTTTGGCGCCATCGTGGCCTTCATCCTGTCGATCGCGCCCGAGGCGCAGCTGCGCGGCATGATCTTCTGGCTGCTGGGCGACCTGAACGGCGCCGACCGCTGGGGCCTGCCCCTGGCCGGTGCCGCCGTGCTGCTGGCCCTGGCCCTGGTGCTGGCGCGCGACCTCAACCTCATGCTGCTGGGCGACGGCCCGGCCTATGCGCTGGGCGTGAACGTGCGCCGGCTGCGCCTGTGCGTGGTGCTGCTGGCCTCGGTGGCCGCGGGCCTGGCCATCACCGTGGCCGGCAGCATCGGCTTCGTGGGCCTGGTGGTGCCGCATGCGCTGCGCCTGCTGCTGGGCAATGACCAGCGCGTGCTGCTGCCCGCCTGCGCGCTGGCCGGCGGCGCCTTCCTGATGCTGGCCGACACCCTGGCGCGCACCGTGCTGGCCCCCATGCAACTGCCCGTGGGCGTGCTCACCGCCTTCATCGGCGTGCCCAGCTTCCTGTGGCTGCTGCTGCGCAACGGGAGGGCGGGATGACGAGCCTTTTGAGCACCCAGCAGCTCACGGTGCGCGCCGGCCAGCGCACCCTCGTGAAGGACCTGAGCCTGCGCGTGCAACGCGGCGAGCGCTGGGCCTTCCTGGGCCCCAATGGCTGCGGCAAGACCACCCTGCTGCGCACCCTGGCCGGCCTGCTCGACCCGGCCGGTGGCGACGTGCACATCGATGGCCAGCCCCTGCCGCGCCTCCCCACCCGCACCCTGGCGCGCCTGCGCGCGTGGTGCCCGCAGCACCATCAGGACGTGTTCGCGCTGACGGCACTCGACGTGGTGCTGGCCAGCCGCCAGCCCTATGCCGGCCGCTTCGGCTGGCTGGCGCCCGACGACGAACGCATCGCCCGCGAGCAGCTCGCCGCGCTGGACGTGGCCCACCTGGCCGAGCAGGACGTGCGCAGCCTCTCGGGCGGCGAACGCCAGCGCGTGGCCATCGCCGCCGCGCTGGCCCAGGCCACGCCGCTGGTGCTGCTGGACGAACCCACCGCCCACCTCGACGTGCCCCACCAACTGGCCGTGTGCCGCCTGCTGGCCGGCCTGGCCGACCGCGCGGTGCTGCTGTCGCTGCACGACGTGAACCTCGCGCAGCGCTGCTGCACCCACGCCCTGCTCTTCCTGCCCCCTGGCGCCAACGGCCAGCCCCGCCTGCTGGCCGGCCCGCTGGCCGAGGTGCTCACCGAAGCCCGCCTGAGCGAAGCCTATGGCTGCCCCATGCGCGCGCTCGACGTGGACGGCCTGCGCCACTTCCTGCCGGCGGCCGATGCCTCCTTGACGGCCTGAACCATGACCGATTCCACCTCTCCGCCCTCCGACCCCGGCCTTGATGAACGCCACCGCGAGCGCATGCAGCGCAAGAAGGCCATCGTCGATGCCAAGATCGAATCCGCCCAGGCCGAGGGCGGCCTCATCCTCGTGCACACCGGCAACGGCAAGGGCAAGAGCTCCAGCGCCTTCGGCATGGTGGCCCGCGCCCTGGGCCATGGCATGAAGGTGGGCGTGGTGCAGTTCATCAAGGGCGCCCTGCCCACGGGCGAAGAACTCTTCTTCCGCCGCTTTCCCGATGAAGTGCGCTTTCACGCCATGGGCGAGGGCTACACCTGGAACACCCAGGACCGCGAGCGCGACGTGGCCAAGGCCCAGGCCGCCTGGGCGCTGGCGCGCGAGATGCTGGCCGACGAATCACTGGGCCTGCTGGTGTTCGACGAAATCAACATCGCGCTGAAGTACCGCTACCTCGACGTGCAGCAGGTAATCGCCGACCTGCGCAAACGCCCGCCCCTGCAGCACGTGGTGCTCACCGGCCGCGCCGCGCCGCCCGAGCTGATCGAGGTGGCCCACACCGTCACCGAGATGGGCCTGATCAAGCACGCCTTCAAGCAAGGCTTCCGCGCACAACGCGGAATCGAGTTGTGAACCGATGACTCGGGCGCTGCTGATCGCCGGCCCCGCCTCGGGCCAGGGCAAGACCTCGCTCACCTGCGCCCTGGCCCGCCGCCTGCGCGCCCAGGGCCAGCGGGTGCGGGCCTTCAAGATCGGCCCCGACTTCATCGACCCCGGCTTCCTGCTTGATGCCACCAACGCCCCCGTGCGCAACCTCGACCTTTGGATGGTGGGCGAAGCCGAATGCCGCCGCGAGCTGGCCCGCGCCGCCGCGCAGGCTGACTGGCTGCTGGTGGAAGGCGCGATGGGCCTGTACGACGGCACCCCCAGCGCCGCCGACCTGGCCGCCCGCCTGGGCCTGCCCGTGCTCATCGTGATCGACGCCAGCGCCATGGCCGAAACCTTTGGTGCGCTGGCGCTGGGGCTGCAGGCCCACGGCCGCACGCGGGGCGTTCAGGTAGCAGGCGCCATGGCCAACCGCGTGGCCAGCGCCGGCCACGCCCGCATGCTGGCCGGCAGCCTGCCCGAAGGGCTCCCTTGGTGGGGCCACCTGGGCCGCGCCACCACCGCCTTGCCCGAACGCCACCTGGGCCTGGTGCAGGCGCAGGAACTGCAGGCCGGCCTCGACGCCGCCTGGGCCGCACTCGATGCTGCCCTGGTGCTGGAGGCCGATGCGCTGCAGGCCCTGCCCGCCTGGCAGCCCCCGCCCCTTGAAGCGGCCGCGCCTATCGAGCCTCTGCTGGCCGGCCACCGCATCGCCGTGGCGCGCGATGCCGCGTTCTCGTTCTGCTACGAAGCCAACCTCGACGTGCTGCGCGCCCTGGGCGCCGAAGTCCAGACCTTCTCGCCCCTGGCCGACGACGCCGTGCCGGAAGGCACCGACGCCGTCTACCTGCCCGGCGGCTACCCCGAACTGCACGCCGCAGCCTTGGCCACCTGCCATCGCTTCATGAGCAGCCTGCGCGCTCACCACGCCCAGGGCCGCCCCATCGTGGCCGAATGCGGCGGCATGATGGTGTGCGCCCGCGTGCTGCGCACGCTCGATGGTGAAGATCACCCCATGGCCGGCCTGCTGGACGCCACCGCCGTGATGGGCGAACGCCTCGCCGGCATCGGCCTGCACCACTGGGACAGCTCGCTAGGTTCACTGCGTGGCCACGTCTTCCACTACGGCCGCCTCGAAGCCGGCCCCACCCTGCGCCCCACCCACCTCACCCAACCCCGCCGCTACGGCGGCCCCGAAGCCGTCTACCAGCAAGGCCGCCTCACGGCGAGCTTTTTCCACGGGTACTTTGCGTCGGCGCCGGAGGTGGTGGCGGGGGTGTTTGGGCGGGGGTGAGGTCGGTCAGGCCGGCTTGGCCTGTCGCCTGCGCGGCCAGACGGCCACGGCGAGAACGATCAACATCAGCCCGGCGGCAATAGCTGCCGCCGCATAGCCCAGGTGGGCTTGTTCTGGCCCCAGGAACACGCTGCCGGCTGCAAGGCCGATTTGGCACAGGGCCGCAGAGCGGCCCTCGCAGACCACCGGGGTGTCAGAGAAGGCGATGGAAACGCCCATCCACAAGCCCACGAGCCCAAAGAACAAGACAACGATGCACATGGCCGGCGTTGCGGAAGCCGGTTGAGCGAATAGCGGGCTTCCCAGGATTGGCCCGGGCTTTGGCGCTCGGTCCACGGCATTCATCAGATGGCCGCAGTGGGCACAGTCGGTTGCGCCTGTAGTGACGATGTGCCGGCATTGGGGACAAGGTTGCATGGGCGGAAAAAGGACTTTTAATCGACCGTGTACGCGCCCGCGGTTTTCAATCTCGGCAGCCGCTGCGGACAGGTAGTCGCACAAGATCCTCAACCACAATGCGGCTCAACACTTCTCTCGATCGCTGATTCCTCAAAGCGTTTACTGTAAACAAGAAAAACTGACCCCTTATACGACATGAACATAAAGCGACAGTGAATTTCCTTGGGCTTTTTCGCAACAGCTGCATCGGGAAAGTATGCACTGTACTCGACAATTGGAGGCTCCTCCAAGACCGTCGGTGACGTCGATATTAGCGGGGTCCCCAGCATAACATCTACGTTCGGTGGCGCACGAAGAAACAATTCAGCTGCCAATGCAACTTCTTGCTTTGCGTACTTGCCGAGGTACGCTTGAATAAATTCTCTCTCCTTGTTTGGCACGATTGGCGAAGCGGGATCAATCTTATACTTGGCCCCGTTCGCTTCGACCCAAATAGGGCGATGTGGCGCTTGTAGTTTGACCCCCCATGGCACTTCTTGATTGGCGCGAAACTCAAAACCGCGCTTCTCAATGATGTCTTTGATGCTTTGACCGTACGCGCAATTTAAAACATTCGCAAGGATGAGAGCGCTGAGGATGTATCGCATTTGGATGCAGTCTTACCTGGAGAAACCGGCGGACAGCGGTCGCTGTCCTGTCCAACGTTCACAGCACAGACTTTGCCTGATCTTGCTGCGCCCGGGCACCCTCTTGCGAGGGGTCTCAAACCTGCCAGCGCATAGACACGACCGGTTCGCGGCCTAGCGGGAGTGCCTGTGATTCGCTGTTCATCCCCCAACAAGCGAACAGATCAATGGGATCAAAGGGGCCAGCTGACTTTGGAGGGCAAATCCTCTCACCTCCGCCCCCTCACCCCCTCCATCGCCTCACAAATCAACGCCACCCCCTCCAGCACCCTTGGCGTGGGCCGGTTGATGAGGTCGCCGTTCACGTAGAAGAGGTTGCCGCGCTGCACGGCCGTGAGGCGCGGGAAGCGTTTCCAGCCGTCGAGGCTGTCCACCGGGCGGTTGGAGTTGGTGGCGCCCATGCTGGCGGCGAACATGAATTCGGGGTTGGCTTGCAGCAGGGCTTCGTCGGACAGGGTGGGCACCAGGGGCTCCAGGGTGCCGAAGACGTTGACGCCGCCGCACAGTCGGATCACGTCGCTCACCATGTGATCGTTGTTCAGCGTCTTCAGGGGCTGGCGCCACACTTGGTAGAAGGTGGTCACGGGCGGGCGGCCGGCATAACGTTCGCGCAGGGTTTGCAGGTCCTGGCGGTAGCGGCTTGCTGCTTGCGCGGCCTCGGTGTCGGTGCCCAGAAGGCGCCCCAGGCGTTCCAGGGCGCCGGGGATGTCGTCGAGGCGGCGGGGGTCGCTTTCATAGACGGGGATGCCCAGGTTGCCGAGCTTTTCCAGTTGGCGGCGCGCGTTCCCGTGGCGCCACACCACGATCAGGTCGGGCTTCAGGGCGGCCACGGCTTCGAGGTCGACCGCCTTGTTGTCGCCCACGCGGCGGATGCGCTGCGCGGCCTCGGGGTAGTCGCTGAACTCGACCACGCCCACGAGCCGGCTGCCGCCGCCCACGGCGAACACGAGTTCGGTCCCGTGGGGTGTGAGGCTCACCACCCGCTGGGCCGGGCGCGGCAGGCTGACAGTGTGGCCCCGGTCGTCGGTGACGCTCACGGCTTGGGCCTGGGCGTGCACGCTCACGGACAAGCTCATCGCGAGGGTCAGGGCCCGGGTTGTGGCCAACAGCGCGTGGCGCAATGTCATGAAACCTCCCATTCCTGGTGTTGCAAGGCGGCCTCCAGGCGTTGCAGGCCGCGCTCGTCGGGCGGCAGGCCCAGCCGCACGGCATGGTAGCCGGGGCCCCCTTCAGGGCCGGGCAGTGAAAAGAGGCGCGTCCAGAGGCCCCGCCGGGCCAGCGCCTCGTGCAGCGCCGCGGCCTGCGGCGTGACCACGGTACGGAACAAGGCGGTGCCCCCGCTGGGCAGGCCATGCCGGCCCAGCAACCGGGCCAGCGACCGGCTGCCTTGCGTCAGCCGGTCGCGCATGGTGTGCTGCCAGGCGGTGTCGCGCAGGGCCGCGGCGGCCAGTTGCAGGGCCACGCCGCCCACCGGCCAGGGGCCCAGTTCGGCGGCCAGGGCCTCGCGCCACGCCGCGCTCGCCACCACCGCCCCCACGCGCAGCCCCGCCAGCCCGTAGAACTTGCCGAGCGAACGCAGCACCACCGCATTGGGCAGGCCCAGGTGGGCATGGCTGGGTTCGCCGGTGGCGTCCAGGAAGGCTTCGTCGATGACGAGCAGGCGGCAGGCGTCGGCCAGAGCGCGCACGCGCGGCGCGTCGAAGGTGTCGCCGGTGGGGTTGTTGGGGCGGGCGATGACGATCACGTCGACCGGCATGTGCCCGAGCGTGACGCCCAGGTGCAGGCTCACGGCATGCCCTTCCAGGGCCCAGCGTGCGGCATGTTCGCCATAGCCCGGCCACAGCACCTGCACCTGGGCCACGCCGTGATGACGCCGCCACAGCCGCGGCAAGGCCTGGATGGCGGCCTGCGAGCCCGGCACGGGCAGGGCGCCCGGGCCGTAGGCAGCATCGAAAGCGGCCTGCACGGCCGCATCGGGGCCGGGCAGGTCGTGCCAGGCGGCCTCGGGCAGCTTGGCCAGAGGCTCACGCACCGGCCAGGGCCAGGGGTTGATGCCGGTGGAGAGGTCCAGCCAGGGCTGGCCGCCCGGCGCGGGGCCGAAGCGTTCGATGGCGCGGTGCAGGTCGGCGCCGTGGGGAATGCGGGCAGGTGTGGGGATCACGCCACCGCCCCAGCCAGCAGTGCCAGCACGGTCAGCCCCAGCATCCACAACGCGAGCACGCGGCCAAGCAGCACGCAGGCGCGGTGCACGTCGGCCGCGCGTGGCGAGGCGCCCTCGCCCAGCACGGGCCGGTCTTCCACGCGGCCGTGGTAGCGCGCGGCACCGCCCAGTTGCAGGGCCAGGGCGCCGGCGCCGGCGGCCATCACAGGGCCGGCGTTGGGGCTGTCCCACAAGGGGGCTTGGGCCCGCCAGCAGCGCCAGGCGCGGCGGGTGTGGCCCAGCAGCGCGTAACTGAAGGCGGTGGCGCGCGCGGGCAGCCAGTTCAGCACGTCGTCGATGCGCGCCGCAGCCCAGCCGAAGTGCAAGAAGCGCGGCGTGCGGTAGCCCCACATGGCATCCAGCGTGTTGGCCAGGCGGTGCAGCAGCACGCCCGGCGCGCCGGCCACGGCAAACCAGAAGAGGCTGGCGAAGACGGCATCGCTACCGTTTTCGAGCGTGGACTCCACCGCGGCCGTGGCCACGCCGGCCTCATCCAAGGCACTGCAGTCGCGCGTGACGATGCGCTGCACGCTGCCGCGCGCGGTGGGCAGATCGTTCGCCTGCAGGGCCCGGCCCACGGGCCACACGTGTTCGAGCAGGCTGCGCAGGCCCAGCGCGGCATACAGCACGATGCCGTCGAGCACCCAACGCCCCGCGTCGGGCATGGCCGCGCGCAGGGCCAGGAAAGCGGCCAGCACCGGCAGCACGGCCAGGCTCCAGGCCAGCACGCCCCGCAGCTTCGACGAAGACCGGTTGAGGCCTCGCTCGATGACGTTGACCCACCGCCCGAAACCCACCAGCGGATGCCAGCGCCTGGGCTCGCCTAGCACGGCGTCGAGCACCACACCCAGCCACAGGCTCCACAGCCAGCCGGGCTGGGTGAACGCCAGGTCGAAGGGGAAGGATGGGGGGACGAAGGACATGGGCAGGCCGGGCGAAATCATAATCGCGCGATGCCCTCCTTCTATCAACGCTTCCACGGCACGCTGATGGTGCAAGGCTGCACCAGCGATGCCGGCAAGTCGACCCTGGTGGCGGCGCTCGGCCGGCTCTTCCATCGGCACGGCCGGCGCGTGGCGCCCTTCAAGCCGCAGAACATGGCGCTGAACTCGGCCGTGACGGCCGACGGTGGCGAGATCGGCCGCGCCCAGGCACTGCAGGCCCAGGCCTGCGGCCTGGCACCGCACACCGACATGAACCCGGTGCTGCTCAAGCCCAACAGCGACACCGGCGCGCAGGTGATCATCCAGGGCCGCGCCCGCTTCAATGCCGATGCGATTGAATACCACGAGTACAAGCCGCTCGCGATGCCCTACGTGCTGGAGAGCTACGAGCGGCTGCGCGCCGCCCACGAGGTGGTGCTGGTGGAAGGCGCCGGCAGCCCGGCCGAGGTGAACCTGCGCGAGCGCGACATCGCCAACATGGGTTTTGCCGAAGCGGCGGACTGCCCGGTGATCCTGGTGGCCGACATCGACCGCGGCGGCGTCTTCGCCCACCTGCTGGGCACGCTCGATTGCCTGAGCGACAGCGAACGCGATCGCATCCGCGGCTTCGTGATCAACCGCTTCCGCGGCGATGTGTCGCTGCTGGAACCGGGCCTGCGCTGGCTGGAAGCGCGCAGCGGCAAACCCGTGCTGGGCGTCCTGCCCTACCTCACGGGCCTGATGCTCGATGCCGAAGACGCCTTGCCCCGCGAACGCCTGGCCAAGACGGGCGAGCAGCGCCTGCGCGTGGTGGTGCCGGTGCTGCCGCGCATCTCCAACCACACCGACGTGGATGCGCTGCGCATGCACCCGCAGGTGGAGTTGATCCTCGCCGGCCCCGGCCAGCCGCTGCCGCCGGCCGACCTGATCGTGCTGCCGGGCAGCAAGAGCGTGCAGGCCGACCTGCGCACCCTGCGCGAACGCGGCTGGGACGCCGACCTCGCCCGCCACCTGCGCTATGGCGGCAAGCTGATTGCCATTTGCGGCGGCCTGCAGATGCTGGGCCGTGCGCTGCACGACCCGCAAGGCCTGGAGGGCCCGCCGGGTTCGATGCCGGGCCTGGGCTGGCTTGACCTGGACACCACGCTCGCGCCCGAGAAGCAGCTGCGCCAGGTGCAAGGGCGCTTGCTGCCGGGTGGCGAAGCGGTGGCGGGCTACGAGATCCATGCCGGGGTGAGCACGGGCGCGGCGCTCGAGCATCCGTTGCTCGATCTGTCCGGCCGGCTGGATCAACCCGGCTGCGCCGAGGGCGTGCGCGACCCCGGTGGCCAGATCCTCGCGACCTATGTGCACGGCCTCTTCGACGCGCCCGAGGCCCAGGCGGCGCTGCTGCGCTGGGCGGGGCTCGATGCGGCCACGTCCGTCGATGTGAACTTGCTGCGCGAAGCCAGCCTCGAACGCCTGGCCGATGCGGTGGCCGCCCACCTCAGCGACGAGGCCTGGGGCCGGGCGCTGGCCTAGCGGCGCCGCTTCACGATTCTTGACATCGGAGCCCCTTGCGCTTTGCAGGGCCCGCGCAAGATGCGGCCATCGTCACCCCTGGAGACCTGCATGAACCCGACCGTGAACCGTCGACGCCTGCTGATGGGCGGGCTGGGCCTGGCTGGCACCGCCTTGCTGGGCTGCGCCACCCCGGGCGCGACACCCCCACCCTCCTCCACCCCGGTGGACGCGGCCCCCCAGGTCGATCGGGACCTGGCCTATGGCCCCCACCCGCGGCAGATCCTCGACGTTTACCGGCCCGCCGGCCAGACGAGCGGCGCCCTCATCGTGATGGTGCACGGCGGAGCCTGGCGCTTCGGCGACAAGGCGCTGGGCCGGGTGGTCCGGCACAAGGTGGAACGCTGGCTGCCGCAAGGCCATGTCGTTGTCTCGACCAACTACCGGCTGCTGCCCGAGGCCGACCCGCTGGAACAGGCTCGCGACGTGGCCCGAGCGCTGGCCTTCGTGCAGGCCCAGGCGGGCCGCTGGGGGGCCGACCCCGAACGGCTCGTGCTGATGGGCCATTCCGCCGGGGCCCACCTGGCCGCGCTGCTGACGGCCGACCGGGGCCTGGCCCGCGCGCACGGCGTGCGCCCCTGGGCCGGCACGGTGTCGCTCGACAGCGCGGCGCTGGACGTGCCGGCCCTGATGCAGGACCGACCGCTGCGCCTGTACCGCAACGCCTTCGGCGACGACCCGCGCTACTGGCGCCAGGTGTCGCCGGTGCATCAGCTGCAGCCCCGGCCCGCCCCGCTGCTGCTGGTGCATGCCGCGCGGCGCGAGGACGCGCGCGACCAGAACCAGCGCATGGCCCAGGCGGTGCAGCAGGCCGGCGGGCGTGCGGTGCTGCAGGCCGTGGCCCTGTCGCACAGCGACATCAACAGCGAACTGGGCCGCCCGGGGCCCTACACCGAGGCGGTGGAGTCCTTCATGGCCTCGGTGGGGGTGCAGGGGTTCACGCGGCGCCCAGCCAGCGCGCCGCCCCCTCGCCGGCCCAACGGCCACTGGCAAAGCAGGCTGTGAGCAGGTAGCCCCCGGTGGGGGCTTCCCAGTCGAGCATCTCGCCGGCGCAGAACACGCCGGGCACCGGGCGCAGCATCAGGTGCTCATCGAGGCTGTCGAAACCCACGCCCCCGGCGGTGCTGATGGCTTCGTCCAGCGGGCGTGGCGACACCAGGCGCAGGGGCAAGGCCTTGAGCGTGGCCGCCACGGCGACCGGCTCGTCCTTGGCCGAGGGGCCCAGCACCTCGTGCAGCAGCGCCACCTTCAGGCCCTTGAGGCCCAGCCGGCTTTGCAGATGGCTGGCCCACGAGCGCGAGCCGCGCGGGTGCGCCACCTCGGCCAGCACCCGTTCGGCCGGCCAGTCGGGCATCAGGTCGAGGTGGATGTCCACCGAGCCGCGCGCCGCGATGGCTTCGCGCAGCACGCTGGACGCCGCATAGACCAGGCTGCCTTCGATGCCGGTGTCGGTGAGCACGAATTCGCCCTGGCGCACCCACCGTTCGCCGCGGCCGGTGTCCACGCTCAGCACCACCGGCTTGACCGGCTGGCCGGCAAAGCGGCTGCGCAGGTGCTCGGACCAGCCCGGTGCCGTCTCGCCTTGCCGGGCGGGCGGGGCCACGTCGAAGCCGCAGTTGGCGGGCAGCAGCGGCTGCACCGCCACACCCCGCTCGGCCAGCCACGGCACCCAGGCGCCATCGGAGCCCAGGCGCGCCCAGCTGCCGCCGCCCAGGGCCAGCACCACGGCATCGGGCTGCACGGCGATGGGGCCCGTGGGGGTGTCCATCGTCAGGCCGCGTTCGCCCGCCCAGCCCGTCCAGCGGTGGCGCATGTGAAAGCGCACCCCGGCCTCGCGCAGCCGGTGCAGCCAGGCCCGCAGCAGCGGTGCGGCCTTCATGTCCTTGGGGAAGATGCGCCCCGAGCTGCCCACGAAGGTGTCGATGCCCAGGCCCTGGGCCCAGGTGCGCAGTGCATCGGCCCCGAAGGCCTCCAGCCAGGGGGCCACGGCGGTGCGTCGATCACCGTAACGGCCCAGGAAGGCCTGCGGCGGCTCGGCATGCGTGAGGTTGAGCCCGCCCTTGCCGGCCAGCAGGAACTTGCGGCCGGCCGACGGCATGCGGTCGTAGACATCCACCGCCACACCGGCCTGGCTCAGTGTCTCGGCGGCCATCAGGCCGGCCGGGCCGGCCCCCACCACCGCCACACGTTGCGCCATCAGGCCCCCGATGCCTGGGCCGCGGCGCGCAAGGCGCTCAGCGTGGTGCGGCTGGTGATGACCTCGGCGTCGAGCTTCAGGTGCAGCAGCGTGGGCGTGTGGCGCGCCAGCGCGGCGCGGAAGGCCGGCTCGAAGTCTTCGGTGCGGTCGATGCGCGCGGCCTCCCAGCCGTGGGCGCGGGCCAGCATCGCGAAGTCGGGGTTGAAGAGGTCACTGCCCGACACCCGGCCCGGGAACTCGCGTTCCTGGTGCATGCGGATGGTGCCGTAGGTGCCGTTGTCCACCACCAGCACGACCAGCGGCCCCGACTGTGCGTTGCGGTAGCCCGTGGCCGTGGCCAGCTCCTGCCCGGTCATCAGGAAGTCGCCATCACCCGCCATGTTGATCACCGTGCGCCCGGGCTGCAGCAGACTGGCCGCGATGGCCGCCGGCACGCCATAGCCCATGGCGCCCGAGGTGGGGGCCAGCTGGGTGCGCTGCCCGCTGGCCAGCCCGCCGTACTCGCAATAGCGATGCAGCCAGCCCGAGTAGTTGCCCGCGCCATTCGTGAACACGGCGTCGCCCCGTCCCACCTCGCGCAACACGCGCTGCATGCCTTTCACCACCTCGGCCAGGTCCATGGGCCCGGGCGGCGGGGTCGAGACACGGTTGGCCTCGCGGTCGGCGCGCGCACCCGCGGTCCAGTCGGTCCACGGCAATTGCGAAGGCGCTGCGAGGCTGGCCAGGGCGGGGGCCGCGCAGGCCATTGAGGCCTGCACCAGGAGGTCGGCGGCGTAGACGCGGCCCAGCTCCTCGGCCCCGGCGTGGATGTGAATGAGTTGCTGGCGCGGGCGCGGCGCTTCCAGCAGCGTGTAGCCGCCGGTGGTCATCTCGCCCAGGCGCGGGCCCACGGCGAGGATGAGGTCGGCCTCACGCACACGCTGCGCAAGCTTCGGGTTGATGCCGATGCCCACGTCGCCGGCGTACAGCGGATGGGTGTTGTCGAAAAGGTCCTGGAAGCGGAAGGCGCAGCCCACGGGCAGCTGCCAGTCCTCGGCGAAGCGCTGCAGGGCCTGGCAGGCGGCCGGGGTCCAGCCGCTGCCGCCCGCGATCACCAAGGGCCGATGTGCCGCCACCAGCATCGCGCGGATGCGACGCATCGCGCCCGGTGTGGGCCAGGCCTGGGCCGGCTCCACGCGCGGCAACACGGGCGCGTCGGTGGACTGCATCAGCATGTCCTCGGGCAGCGCCAGCACCACCGGGCCCGGGCGGCCCTGCATCGCCACGTGGAAGGCACGGGCGACGTACTCGGGCAGTCGCTCGGGGCGGTCCACCTCGGCCACCCATTTGGCAAAGCCGCCGGTGCTGGGGCCGAACATGGCGCGGTAGTCCACTTCCTGGAAGGCCTCGCGGTCGCGGAAGTCGCTGCCCACCTGGCCCACGAAAAGGATCATCGGCGTGGAGTCCTGGTGGGCCGTGTGCAGGCCGATGCTGGCGTTGGTGGCGCCGGGACCGCGGGTGACGAAGCAGATGCCCGGGCGCCCGGTGAGCTTGCCTTGGGCCTCGGCCATGAAGGCGGCACCACCCTCCTGACGGCAGGCAATGAAGCGGATGCGGTCGCGGTGCTCATGGAAGCCGTCCAGCACGGCCAAGAAGCTTTCGCCGGGCACGCCAAAGGCGGTGTCCACGCCCTGGGCCACCAGGGCCTCGACCAGGGCATGGCCCGCCAGGCGGGAAGCCGGTGTTGCGCTCATGTCTTCACTCCAGAGGTCCACAATGGCCGGATTATCCCGGCCCCCCTGCTTTGGGTGTGACATCTTGACGCCAACGCTGGCGGGCCCAGAATGCCTCCCCCATGGCCCTGCATTCCGCCCGCCCCCTGCCCTGATGAGCCTGCATCACGTTGAAGTGCCCGGCGTGACGCTGTGCGTGGACGACATCGGCCAGGGCGAGCCCCTGTTGCTGCTGCCCGGCATGCTGTGCGACACCTCGCTGTTCGAGGCCCAGGCCCATGCGCTGGCGCGCCACGCCCGCGTGCTGCGGCTGGACTGGCGAGGCCACGGCTTCAGCACCGGGCCGCACCAGACGCGCTGGGACCTGTCCCGTCTGGTGGAAGACGTGCATGCGGTGTGCCAGTCGCTGCAACTCGAACGCGTGAACCTTGTCGGCTTCAGCCTGGGCGGCATGGTGGCCCTGCGCTACGCCCTGGCCCATCCCACGCGTGTGCGCTCGCTGGCCCTGCTCAATACCAGCGGCGGCCGGGAAGACCTGGGGCGGCGGCTGCGCTTTCTGGCCCTGTCGCGCCTGGCCGGCCTGCTGGGCCCTCACCCCGCGCTCACGGCCCTGGCCGCGCGCGAGATGTTCGCTCCTCGCTTCCGCCGCCACGCCCGCGACACCGTGGTCGCCTGGCGCCGCGCGATCGAAAAGCTCGACCCCGGCGTGGTGCGTGGGGTGGTGCGCATGGTGGCGCAGCGCGGCGACGTGCTGCGCGAGGCCCAGCGCCTGCGCGGCCTGCCCAGCCTGGTGCTGAGCAGCGGACGCGACCTCACCGCCCCGCCAGCGCATGGGCATGCGCTGGCCCGCGCGCTGGCCGCCCATGAGGTGGTCCTGGCCGACGCTGGCCACGCCAGCCCGCTGGAAGAGCCCGACCTGGTGTTGCAGGTGCTCGACGGGTTCTGGCGCGCCCATGGCGTGCTGCCGCCGCGCCTGACGATGGCGCTGGCGGCCTGATTCCGGCTCAGGCCGCAGCCGCCACGCTTGCCTTGCGGCTGGCTGCCACACGGGTGCCCACCCAGGTGGCCGACACCACGGCAAACACCAGCGAGAAGGCCGCCGCATAGAAGATGCCCGAGGCGTCTCCGCGGTCCATCAACCCGCCCAGCAGGGGCGGCGCCACCGCAAAACCCAGGTCCAGGCCCGAATAGACCGTGCCATAGACACGGCCAGTGGCGCCCGGCGGGGCAGCGCGCTTGATCAGCATGTCGCGCGACGGGCCGGCGATGCCGGTACCCAGGCCCGCCAGCGCCGCCAGCACCACCGCCGCGCTGCCCGGCAACCAGCCCAGGCCCACGGCCGCCAGCAACACGCCGGAGCCCACCAGGCACACGGCAATGGTGCGCTCCAGCCGGTCCACCTTGCCCACCAGAAACCCGCCGATCACCATGCCCGCCGCACCGCAGAGCATGAAGCCGGTGACCACCAGCGAGGTCACCGCCAGCGGCAGGCCATAGATCGCCTGCAGCGCGGGGCTGGCAAAGCTCTGGATGGCGCTCAGCGCGCAGGTGGTCCAGAAGAAGAATGAGAAGCACAGCCACACCGAGGGCAGCTTCAGGAAGGCCATGGGGTGTTCCGGCCTCGCCCCCGGCGCCACCGGTTTGGCCGGGTTGGCCCACTGACCCTGGCGATCGTCCAGCGCCTCGCGATGCCACACCATCATCAGCAGCACCAGCGCTGCCAGCAGGGCCGCGCCCGCGCAGGCCAGGCGCCACGAGCCTGTGGCGGTGGTGATGCCGGCCATGAAGACGGGTGCTGCCGCCCAGCCCAGGTTGCCCGTGATGCCATGCACCGAGAAGGCATGCCCCAGCCGGGGCTGGGACACCCGCTTGTTCAGGATGGTGAAGTCCACCGGGTGGAAGGGCGCGTTGCCCAGACCGGCCAGGGCCGCAGCCAGCATCAGGCCGGCATAGTTCGGCGCCCAGGCTGCGGCGAGCGCGGCCGCCACGAAGCAGGCCAGCGCCGCAAAGAGCACGGGGCGCGCACCGACACGGTCCACCAGGAAGCCCGCCAGCGCCTGGCCCACGCCGGAGATGATGAAGAACACCGACACCAGCAGGCCCAGCTGCGAGTAGTTCAGGCTGAAGTCGCTGATGAGCCACGGGAACAGCGGCGGCAACAGCATGTGGAAGAAGTGAGAGGTGCCGTGGGCCAGCCCCACCAGACTGATGGTGCGGGCGTCCTGGCGAAGCGGAGGGGCGCCCGGGGCGCCGGAAGTCATCGTGCTCATGGCCCTGATGGTAGGCAGGCCAAGCTCGGCAGGTTTACGATAGCAGGCCAAGTTCTGTCGCAAACATGCCAAACCCAGCCAGCTCGCCCACCACCCGGGGCCTGTCCTACGTGGGGCCGCTCACGCCCCACCTCTACGAGCCCGGCCCCGAGCGCCCGGTACGCGCCAAGCTGCACCACCTGCGCGCCGACACCCAGGTCGTGCCCCACAGCCACCCCTGGGCCCAGCTGGCCATCTCCACCACCGGCGTCACCCGCCTGACCGTGGCCCAGGGCAGCTACATCGTGCCGCCGTCGCGCGCACTGTGGATCCCGCCGGGTGTCGAACACGCCGTCACCGTGGTGGAGGACGCCGACCTGCGCACCCTCTACCTCCACCAGGCACCGGGCCGCTGCGGCCCCGGCGTGCCCCCTGCAGAAGAAGACCGTTGGCGCGACTGCCGCGTGCTGGAGGTCTCGGGCCTGCTGCGTGCCCTGGTGCTGGAAATGGACACGCGACCCGACGATGCCGCCACCCTCAGCGCCGAGGAACTGGCACGCGAGCGCCTGCTCGGCGCCCTGGTGCAGGACGAACTGCGGCGCGCCCCGGCCGTGCGCCTGGGCGTGGACTTGCCCCACGACAAGCGCCTGCGCCACCTGTGCGAGGCCGTGCTGGCCGACCCGACCCGCCACGACACCCTGGAGGCCTGGGCCCGCGACACGGGCGCCAGCCCGCGCACGGTGGCGCGTCTCTTCCGCGAGGAACTGGGCACCACCTTCACGCAATGGCGCCAGCAGGTGGTGCTGGCGCATGCCGTTTCGCTGGCCGCCTCGCGCCGGCCCATGGGCCAGATCGCCAGCGAGCTGGGCTACAGCCCCAGCGCCTTCAGCGCCATGGTGCGCCGGGCCATGGGCTGTTCACCGCGTGAGCTCTTCGCCCCTCAGGCACGCCTGAGCGGCACCATCCGTCGCCGCGATCCGACCGTTCGCGAGGGCCTTACAAATCGCACCTCGCGCGAAGCAGGGGCCCCGCCTACACTGGCTGCATCCATCGCGCCCGAGGAGCCTCGCCATGCTGACCTCCCTGTTCGGTGATCTGAACCCCCTGGGCACCACACCTGGGCGCAGCGTGCGCCGGCCCAATGCCCGCGAGGGCGGTGACTTTGCCGCCACCGCCATCCTGGAAAGCACGGCCACCGAGGTCAACGACCGCGGCCACATGGTCGACAAGCACACCCGCGACCTCTTCATCGTGGGCTCGCCCGCCGAGGCCATCCGCCAGCACATGGCCGCTGCGCGCGCCGACATGGACAGCGCCACCCGCCAGATCACCCTGCACGACCCGGCTCGCATGTGGGCCGGCGGCGTGGTCAAGGCCCTGTCCGACGCATCCGGCCAGCCCATCGAGCGGCTGCACCTGCGCCACCAGAGCACCTTGGCTTCCATCGCCCTGATCGAACGCACGGCCCTGCCGCGGCGTGTGGACGACCCCCTGAAGATCTACACCGCCGACGTGCGCGATGCCAGCACCGAAGCGCAGGCCATCCCCATCGCGCTGATGGAACGCAGCCACCTGACGGCCGTGATCATGGCGCCCATGCCCGAGTCGCTCTTCGACGAGATCGTGGCCACGCTCAATGCCGCCGCCCACGGCGACAACTGGCACTGCCCCCACCTGCTCTTCCTGCTCTCCGCCCCGGTGGCACCGCTGGCTTCGCACATCGCCTCGGTGGCCTGGCCTGCCTCGCTCAACGTGATGGTCAGCACCGAACCCATGACCAGCGCCTCAGGCGTGTGGAATTCGGTGCTCAACACCTGGAACCGCGTGAAGCACCTGCACCAGGGCTCGGAAGCCCGGCTGCGCGCCCCGACCCTGCCGGGCGGCGGCTTTCCCATCCGCGTGGGCGACCTCATCATTCCCGAGACGCACATCGAAGAGCAGGCTTCGCCCTCCGAGGACCGCCCCGCCCTCACCCCGCTGCCCGAGGTGCGTGAACTGGGTCCCGCCCGCCTGGTGGTCGATGGCCTGCGCACCACCATTGATGAGGCCCGCGTGCTGCGCGTGCTCGAGCAGCTCATGCGCATCGAAGGCGTGATCGGCAGTTGCGTGGTGGATGTCACCACTGGCCTCGTGCTGGGCCAGCAGCTCGCCGAGGATATCGACGACCTGTCGCTCGACATGGCCGCCGCCACGGCCACCGAAGTGCTCAAGGCGCATCGCCGTGCGGCACGCGACATGGGCGGCGACCGCGTGGACGAGGTCATCGTCACCCTCGGCCGGCGCCAGCAGATCCTGCGCTGCGTGAACAGCCACGCCGACCTCTTCCTGCTGGTCGTCCTCGACAAGCAGCGTACCAACCTCGCCCTGGCCCGCTTCCGGGTGATGGACGCCGAAAAGCTGCTCGCCTGAGCCCCCTGCGGGCCCGGCGACGCGGCGGCCGCTGGGCTACCATGCAGGTCTGAGCCTTCACTTTTGCGGGCCGCCCCGGCGGCCCCGGCCACCATGGAATCCGTCATCTACGACTACACGCGCCAGGACGCCCGGGGCGCGAGCTGCACTGCCCATGCCTGGGCGAAGGTGCCCGACCCGCTGAGCCCGGCCGAACGCGAGACCACCCGCGAACGCATCCGCCAGCTGCTGGCCGAGCGCGATGCCGTGCTCATCGCCCACTACTACGTCGACGGCGACATCCAGGACCTCGCCCTGGAGACCGGCGGCTGCGTGTCCGACTCGCTGGAGATGGCCCGCTTCGGGCGCGACCACGCCGCGCGCACCCTCATCGTGGCCGGCGTGCGTTTCATGGGCGAGACGGCCAAGATCCTGTCGCCCGACAAGACCGTCCTGATGCCCGACCTGGACGCCACCTGCTCGCTCGACCTGGGTTGCCCACCCGACGAATTCGCCGCCTTCTGTGACGCCCACCCCGATCGCCAAGTGGTCGTCTACGCCAACACCAGCGCCGCCGTGAAGGCCCGCGCCGACTGGATGGTGACCAGCTCCTGCGCCCTGGCCATCGTGCGCCACCTCAAGGAGCAAGGCCACAAGATCCTCTGGGCGCCCGACCGACACCTGGGCCGCTACATCCAGGAGGAAACCGGCGCCGACATGCTGCTGTGGAATGGCGCCTGCATCGTGCACGACGAGTTCAAGGGCGTCGAGCTGGGCCTGCTGCGCAAGGAGCATCCCCGCGCCCAGGTGCTGGTGCATCCCGAATCGCCGCGCAGCGTGGTCGAGCAGGCCGACGTGGTGGGCTCCACCAGCCAGCTGCTCAAGGCGGTGGTGGAAGGCCAGGCCCCCGAGTACATCGTGGCCACCGACAACGGCATCCTGCACCGCATGCGCCAGCTGGCGCCGGGCAAGACACTGATCGAGGCTCCCACCGCCGGCAGCGGCGCCACCTGCAAGAGCTGCGCGCACTGCCCCTGGATGGCGATGAACGCCCTCCAGGGCGTGCTGGCCTGCCTGGAGCGTGGCACCGGCGAGATCACCGTGCCCGAACCCGTGCGCAGCCAAGCCCTGGGCTGCATCGACCGCATGCTCGACTTCGTCGCCCGCAACCCCTCGGCCATCGCCCAGCCACAGCAGGGTTTCGTGCGCCATCTCGGAGCCGCCTGAGCCCATGTTCGATCACAACGAAACCCTGGCCGAGGCCCGGGCGCGCAACGTGCGCGAGGCGCTGTTCGAAGACGTCGGACAACGCGACTGGACCGCCGAGCTCGTGCCGGCCGCGCAGCGGGTGCGCGCGCGCGTGCTGCTGCGCGAGGCGGCCGTGCTGTGCGGGCGCGAGTGGTTCGATGCCTGCATGCATGCGGTCGATCCGGCCACCACCGTGCGCTGGGCGGTGGAGGAAGGCGCCGAAGTGCCGGCCGACACCGTGGTGTGCCACATCGAAGCCGCTGCCCGCGCCCTGCTCACTGCCGAGCGCCCGGCGCTGAATTTCCTGCAGATGCTCTCGGCCACCGCCACCCTCACGCGCGCGCACGTGAAGGCCATCGAGGGCGCCTCGCCCAACCCGCGCGGCTGCGCCATCCTCGACACGCGCAAGACCCTGCCCGGCCTGCGCCTGGCCCAGAAGTACGCCGTGCGCGTGGGCGGTGGCCAGAACCAGCGCTTGGCCCTCTATGACGGCATCCTGATCAAGGAAAACCACATCGCCGCAGCCGGCGGCGTCACGGCCGCGCTGCGCAACGCCCAGGCCCTGGTGCGCGAGGCCGGTGCCAGCATCGGCATCCAGATCGAGGTGGAGACGCTCGATCAACTCGACGAAGCCCTGCAGGCGGGCGCCGTGAGCGTGCTGCTCGACAACTTCGACCTCGACCGCATGCGCCAGGCCGTGGCGCTGAACGCCGGCCGCGCGCTGCTGGAGGTGTCGGGCAGCGTGCAGCTCGACCAGGTGCGCGCCATTGCGGCCACCGGCGTCGATCGCATCTCGATCGGCCGGCTCACGAAGGACGTGAAGGCCGTGGACTTCTCGATGCGGGTGATCGAGCGGCTCTGAGCGCCGGCCGGGGAGTTGATGGCCGAAGCCCGGCCTATTCCGGGCTTTGCGCCATGGTCCGGCTGCCCATACTGGCTCATCCGCCCCTGGAGAGCCGCATGAGCCATGCCGACTTCACCAACATCCACAACTATTTCGAGCGCCCCGTCTTCGAGGCGGTGATGCAGGCCGCCCCGCGCTATCCGCAGGTGCGCGGCGACATGCTGGCCGACGTGGCCTGCGTGGCGCTGAACCGCCTGCCCTCGCGCTACATCCGCCACGAGGTGGACCTGGTCTTCTACCTGACGGAAAAGGAGCGCGCCGAGAACGAGCGCGCCCTGGCCGAGGCCGTCACCCATGCCTTCGAGTTCGTGCAGGCCCGCAACGCCATGCGCGCCCGGGGCTGAGCAGCCCCCTAGAGGCCACACCCTTGATGCGTGGCCGACAAGCGCCGCCCGGCCGGCCGCGTGAGGATGGTCGGGAAGCTCACCGGCAAGGTGCGGGGGAAGTCGCGGCTGTAGTGCAGGCCCCGGCTTTCGTGGCGCACCAGCGCCGATCGCACGATGAGTTCGGCACACTCGACCAGGTTGCGCAGCTCCAGCAGGTCCCGGGTGACGCGGAAGTTGGAGTAGTAGTCGTCGATCTCGCTGCGCAGCAGATGGATGCGGTGCAGCGCGCGCTCCAGCCGCCGCGTGGTGCGCACGATGCCCACGTAGTTCCACATCAGCAGGCGCAGCTCGTCCCAGTTGTGCGAGATCACCACCTGCTCGTCGGCGTCCTCCACCTGGCTTTCGTCCCACGGCGGCAGCGTCGCCACTTCCAGGCGGGCCTGGGCGTCGATGTCCTGCGCCGTCGTGCGGCCCAGCACCACACACTCCAGCAGCGAATTGCTCGCCAGGCGGTTGGCGCCGTGCAGGCCGGTGTAGGTCGATTCGCCCACGGCATACAGACCCGGCAGGTCGGTGCGCCCTTGGAGGTCGGTCACCACGCCACCGCAGGTGTAGTGCGCCGCCGGCACCACGGGAATCGGCTGGCGCGTGATGTCGATGCCCAGTGCCAGGCAGCGGGCATGGATGGTGGGGAAGTGCTCCTTCAGGAAGGCCGCGTCCAGGTGCGTGGCGTCCAGCCACACATGGTCCAGGCCGTGCTTCTTCATCTCGAAGTCGATGGCGCGGGCGACGATGTCGCGCGGTGCGAGCTCCGCACGAGCGTCGTGAGCCGGCATGAAGCGGGTGCCGTCCGGCAGCTTCAGGTGGGCCCCCTCGCCGCGCAGGGCTTCGGTGATCAGGAAGCTGCGTTCCTGCGGGTGGTACAGGCAGGTGGGATGGAACTGGATGAACTCCATGTTGCCCACCCGGCACCCCGCCCGCCACGCCATCGCAATGCCATCGCCCGTGGCCGTGTCGGGGTTGCTGGTGTAGCGGTAGACCTTGCCCACGCCGCCGGTGGCCAGCACTACCGCCGCTGCCGGAAGCGTCTCGACGCGGCCGCGGTCGATGTCCAGGGCATACACGCCGTAGCAGCGCGGCGGTTCGTCGCGCTTCAGATGGCGCGAGGTCACCAGGTCCACCGCCATCCAGCGTTCGCGCAACTCGATGTTGGGATGCTGGCGCACCTGGGCCAGCAAGGCTTCGTGGATGGCCTTGCCGGTGGCGTCGGCCGCATGGGCGATGCGGCGCACGGCGTGCCCCCCCTCGCGGGTGAGGTGCAGGCCCAGCGGGCCCTGCGGATCGGGCGAAAACGGCACCCCCTGGGCCACCAGCCATTCGATGGCCGCGGCGCTGTGTTCGGCAATGAAGCGGGCCGTGCCCTCGTCCACCAGCCCCGCCCCCGCGTCCTGGGTGTCGCGCACATGGCTGTCGATGCTGTCATCGCTGCCCAGCACCCCCACGATACCCCCCTGGGCCCAGGCCGTGGCCGCTTCACCCAGGCTGCGCTTGGCCAGCACCACCACGGGCCGGGTCGCCGCCAGGTGCAGGGCCACCGTCAGGCCGGCCAGGCCGGCTCCCACGATCACCACCGGATCGTTGCGTGTCGCGTTCATGTGTCTCCGATCAGCTTCACTTCATTCTATCGAGGGCCTGTCCCAGGACAGCGCGGTACGGTCAAACGTGAAGAAGGTCGCAGGCCCCCACCCCCCTCCCCCGAACGGGTGTGCCACGCGGATGAAACGCGTAGTTACACTGCACTCACAACGACCGACCCTCATGAAACGAGGCGCCATGTCTTACGTACAGCGCATGGATGACAAAACCAATCCCCATTCCGGCGACGCCGGCAGCGGCCCCGTCGAATGGGCTGCCACCATGCCTGACACCATGGCCACGCAGATCATGGCGCGCGACAGCGACGATCCGCGTGTGGCAGGCTCTCGCGACATCGGGCGGCTGACGGGGCCCAACACCCGAGAGCTGTTTGTCACGTGCGATGCAGCCGAGGCCCTGCGGCTTCAGTTCGACCACCTGCAGAGCCTGCACGTGGCCCTGCACGACATCGGCGGTAACGTCTCGCGTCAGTTGCTGCGCCAGCTCGCCGCCCATGGCGGCAGCGCGGTGCAGAAGCTCACGATCCGCCAGCAGGGCTACGGCACGCTGCTGGCCAGCATCGAATACGCCACCTACACCTCGCCCGAGGGGCAGAGCGTACACATCTACTCGACCGATGTGCAGAGCACGCCGGCGGGCCAGCAGGCCGTCAGCCGGGTGCTGATGGAGCACGCCCAGGTCAGCGTGGTGCTGCTGGCAGAAATGGCGGCCCAGGGCTCGGCGAACGCCTTGCGTCAGATGATGCAATGGGTGCATGTGCCCGCCTGGGTCTGCCCCAGCCTGCTCATCATGCCCTTGGGCCCTGCCGCCGCCCAGGCTGCGGCGGCGCAGTCGGCGCAGGTCGTGCAACGCCACGGCATGCTGGTGCGTGCGGCCCCCCAGCCGTCCCGGCCTGCCGATGCCTGGTCGTTCATCCTGGGCTTCTGGCAGAAGAATGCCTCCCGGGGCCGCCTGGCCGGCTCAGGACCAGGCGCGCCCTCGGCCATGCAACTGCCTTCGCTGAATCTGAAGCTCGATCACGATGCCGGCACCACCGTGCCACAGGCACCGCCCTGGGCCCAGACCGCGGCGCCGCCGGTCGTGCCGCCTGCGGCTGCGGCAGCGCCCGCCGCCACGGTACCCGCCCAGGCCTACATGGAGACCTACGTCGGCATGGTGGCCCAGATGACCGGGCTGCTGTCGTGCTGTGTGTTCGACGTGAACCTGGCCGCGCCCCTCGGGCATGCCGGGCGTGGCCCCTCGCCGATCGACCTTGCGCGCCAGGGTGCGGCCATCCTGAAGGCCCAGCAGATGGCCCGGCTGGCCCTGAACCTGAGCGATCCGGCCCACGAGATCCTGATTTCCTCCGACCGCCATCACCAGGTGGTGCGCCCCCTGCCGGGGCTGCCCGATGTGGCCTTGCACTGCCTGCTCGACCGGCACAAGACCAACCAGTCGCTCGTGCGCTTCCAGCTCCAGCGGCTGGACGCCTGGCTCAAGCAGCAGCAGACGGGACGCTGAACCCGCTGACCCTCAGGGCCGCGAGCGGGTGTCTCCCTGACGGGGCGGCAACTCGCGCACTTCCACATCGATCACCTCGCCCGAGGCGCGCGCCGTGCCACGGCCGGCCGTCCACGCGCTGGTCCGGGTATGGATGTCGGTCCAGCGGTAGCGCCGGAACAGGCCGAAATCAGCCAGCGTGGGCCGACGGCCACGCAGCAAGGCCCACACGCTGAGCACCAGGGCGGCCACCAGCCCGGCCACCACCAGGCTGGCCAGGAAGACGAGGCTGAACACCACGACGAGAAGCCGCAGCAGCAGCGAGGCGGCCGAAGCCAGCAGGGTGCGCAGGAAGTCCATCAAGTTCTGAGTCTCTGGTGAGCGGCAGGGTTCCCCCTCGGGCCCCCGCCGCTGGGCGCCTCAATGCACGGTGCGGCCAAAGGCGAATTCGCCATTCTCCACCGTCACCGGGATCACATCCTTCGGGCCGAAACGGCCCTGGAGGATGAGCTTGGCCACCGGGTTCTCGATGCGGTGCTGGAGGGCCCGCTTCAGCGGTCGGGCGCCGAACACCGGGTCGAAGCCGACCTTGGCCAGTTCGGCCAGCGCCTCGGCCGACACGTCGAGCTTCATGTCCATCTTCTCCAGCCGCTGCTCCAGGTGCCGGAGCTGGATCCTGGCAATCGACTCGATGTGCTTCTGGTCGAGCGCGTGGAAGACCACCGTCTCGTCGATGCGGTTGAGGAACTCGGGGCGGAAGTGCTGCTTCACCTCGGCCCACACCGCGTCGCGGATCAGCTCGCTGTCCTGGCCGGCCATCTGCATGATCTGGTGCGAGCCCAGGTTGCTGGTCATCACGATCACGGTGTTCTTGAAGTCCACCGTGCGGCCCTGCCCGTCGGTCAGGCGGCCGTCGTCCAGCACCTGCAGCAGCACGTTGAACACGTCGGGGTGCGCCTTCTCCACCTCGTCGAGCAGCAGCACGCTGTAGGGCTTGCGCCGCACGGCTTCGGTGAGATACCCGCCCTCGTCATAGCCCACGTAGCCCGGCGGCGCGCCGATGAGGCGACTCACCGAGTGCTTCTCCATGAACTCGCTCATGTCGATGCGCACCATGTGGTCCTCGCTGTCGAAGAGGAAGCCCGCCAGTGCCTTGCACAACTCGGTCTTGCCCACGCCCGTGGGGCCCAGGAACAGGAAGCTGCCCAGCGGCCGGTTCGGGTCGGACAGGCCGGCCCGCGAGCGACGGATGGCATCGGCCACGGCCACGATGGCCTCGTCCTGGCCCACCACACGTTCGTGCAGCTTGGCTTCCATCTGCAGCAGCTTTTCGCGCTCGCCCTGCATCAGCTTGCTCACCGGGATGCCGGTGGCACGCGCCACCACCTCGGCAATTTCCTCCGCGCCCACCAGGGTGCGCAGCAACTGGGGCCTGCCGCCTTCCTTGGCGTCCTTGGCCTTGCCCGACTCCTTGGCCTGGGCGTCCTTGAGGCGCTTCTCCAGTTCGGGCAGCTTGCCGTACTGCAGCTCGGCCACCTTGTTGAAATCGCCCTTGCGGGTGAACTCCTCGATCTGG